>Ga0116143_10000613_pt1 | contig 48590 bp, 48 predicted proteins | sample AD_UKC034_MetaG_FD_89745 | JGI IMG/M metagenome (GOLD analysis project Ga0116143, IMG submission 89745) | Active sludge microbial communities of municipal wastewater-treating anaerobic digesters from USA - AD_UKC034_MetaG | ecosystem: Engineered > Bioreactor > Anaerobic > Digestate | place: USA... | reverse complement strand
TCAGCTGTCCGCGCTCGTGGACCATGTTGACAGCATTGTCGTTGAACCAGACATGAGTATCCCTGCAGGCGGGTGTGTTATTGAAACGCAATTGGGCAATATCGATGCACGCATTGAGGAACAGCTGAAAGCCGTCGAAGAGGCATTCAAAGCTGAACTCAAAAAATGCGAAGGAAAGGAATAGCTCATGGAACCTGCCTTTGACCTGAGAAGATACCACCGGACCCTTACCCATCTCTGCCCGGTAACAGCGCGGGGAAGAGTGACGAAAGTGGTCGGCCTGGTTACTGAGGCGCAAGGCCTCGCTTCAAGGCTGGGCAGCATGTGTGACATCTATCCTAAAGGAGAAAGACGGAGCGTACGCGCCGAAGTTCTGGGGTTCAACAATGATCGTGTTCTGCTCATGCCGCTGGAAGAAATCTGGGGCATCGGACCCGGGAGTTTGGTGGTCGCCAAGGAGCAAAGGGCATTGATAGGAGTAGGCGATGAGCTTCTGGGACGAGTGATCGACGGTTTGGGCAATCCCATTGACGGCAAGGGAGCGATCCACCTCGAAGGGGAATACCCGATCTACGGTATGCACACCAATCCCTTATTGCGCAGAAGGATTACACATCCTCTCGACGTTGGGATCCGCGCTTTAAACGGCCTCCTTACCATTGGATGCGGACAGCGCATCGGCATTTTTGCTGGTTCGGGGGTGGGGAAGAGCGTTCTGCTCGGTATGATTGCGCGTATGACGAGCGCCGATGTCAATGTCATCGCTCTGATTGGAGAGCGAGGTCGGGAAGTGAATGACTTCATAGAAAAGGATCTCGGTGCCGAAGGACTGAAGCGCTCAGTAGTCGTCGTAGCCACATCCGACCACCTTCCACTGATCCGGATGCGAGGCGCATTTACTGCCACCACTATCGCTGAATACTTCCGCGATCAGGGCAAGCACGTTAACCTTATGATGGATTCCGTGACTCGCTTTGCGATGGCGCAACGTGAAATCGGCTTGGCCCTCGGCGAGCCTCCAACAACAAAGGGCTATACGCCTTCGGTTTTCACCGTTTTGCCGAAGCTGCTGGAACGGGCGGGAACCTCATCTGGGAGCGGCAGCATAACCGGCATCTATACCGTTCTCGTCGAAGGCGATGATATGAACGAACCTGTGGCTGATTCAGTGAGATCGATTCTCGACGGGCATATTACCTTAAGCCGGGATCTGGCAAGCCAGAACCACTATCCGGCGATTGATGTTCTTCGAAGCATCAGCCGGGTAATGAGCGATATTATCAGCCCGCAGCATAAGGACTTTTCCAACAAGCTCAAGTCTGTCCTGGCAACGTACCGGAAGGCAGAGGATCTTATTAACATCGGAGCATATGTCAAAGGTAGTAGTTCACAGATAGATTATGCTATCGAGATGATCGAAAAGATCAATCGATACTTACGGCAGGCAGTCAATGAAAAGGTCTCATTCCAGCAAAGCGTGCTCGAACTGAATCAGATGTTCGCTCAGGCGGAACCGAAAGCGTCGTAAGGTGCACGTCGGCTCAGGCTGAGTTCTTCGTTCAGATAGAGTAGTATGGGTGCTGGTTAGCCGGTGGCTGCAGCTGGTGCGCGGCAGTGAGAAAGTTTGCCCGGAAGATCTGATTTGTTCTTGTATTGAGGGAGCAGGAGCAGCAATGGCAGTGTACCGTTTTGCGCTAGAATCTCTGCTCGGGCATCGCAAGTTTACGGAAGAGCTGTTTCAGAAAGAGCTGGCAGTCCTGGTGCGAAGATTTCTGGAGGAGCAGGAAGATCTTCTGAACCTTGGCAGAGTGAGAGATTCGCTGGTGACAGCATTCGAATTGAAACAGCGCGAAGCGGCTACTATATCTGAGCTCCTCGTGTACACCACATTTCTCGAACGGGTATCCAAAGAGTTCGAAAAGAAAAGCGAACAGGTGGCAGCGCTTGAAAGCACGATCAGCGCAAAAAGAAACGATCTGCTTGAAGCCATGAAGAAGCGCAAGACTCTTGACCGACTGAAGGAGAAGGGTCTGAAAGCATTTATTCACGAGGAAAACAGCCAGGAACAAAAATTCATAAATGAAGTGGCAATCGGCCAGTACTGTCGCAAAGGGTAAGATCGGACGCAGATGAACGAATCATCCTTTCTCTTCTTCTTGCATACTCAACCGCAGCTCACCGGCCAGAAATTCAGCATTGGTTCTGGAGATTGTGGAAAGGGTGCATCGCTTGTGTCCGGGAAGCACGTTCGGGTATCAAGCTTTTTTGAACTGCTCGGAACAATGACCGGACAAGCTTCCGATGACGTACCAGCATATTGGCAGAGCCTGACATCCGAACAGGCGGACGCAGAGGAAAATTTTTTCCAGAATAACGATGGTGCTTCGTTCGCATTACCGTACTTTTCTCGACTTGCCGGGGAACCGGCTCTCGTAAAGCAAGAGTCGGGTACGCCGAATCCCAAGGCGTCAGAAAATCTTCTCGTGTTTGACGGCTCCCCTGCGGATTCGAGCAGAGCAGCTGTCCGGCCGGTTTCATCGGGTGATGACCTCAGGCCGGCGCCACACATTACTGGCGAATACAAGACGTTTGGGCTCGCGTCAGGAATCGACCCGGGAAAAGCAGGAGAACATTCCTGGGGTGAAGAGAATACGATAGCTTTGGCAACAGGAGCGCAGACCATACGTGCGAACTGGGAAAATGCTAATGTGGCATCAGAGGTTACTGTCAATTTTTTCCAAGAACCGGATGTGTCAATAGCGAAAAGCTCAACACAGCTGCAGAACCTGAGCCACGATGAGCTGCTTCAGAGTAAGGCCGGTGCAGTTACGGGACTGTCTGACCGCAGCGAAGCACAGAACCAAACCCGGACGCCGGCATTCACGGCTGCAGATCTCAAAAGCTTCAGACGTTCATCCGGCTGGAACGATACTGTCGGTTCTTGTGAGCAGGGTGAACAAACTATGGACCTCCAAACTCAGCAGCAAACAAGGCAGAGCTCATTCTCGACCGGTCTGGAAAACCTATCGAGTTCAATGAACGACAGCAAGGTGCCTCTCTCTGCTCTCCTCAACCATGCCGCAGCTGTCGATGTTCGGATAGAATTAGTGGGCTCCGGTGCTACCCGGTCCCTGATCAAGAACAGCAAGACGGCAATAGACTCAGAGATGGTGCCGTGTGGTATGAATTCCCCTCAGAATGTTGTAGTAGAGGATATGGAAATGGTCCGGACGCCGGCCAAGCCATCCGGCCCGGAAATCATCCAGCAGGTTGCCCAAAAGGCGAGCATAGCCTTCAAAGATGGTAACACCGAAATAAGTCTTCATCTCAAACCTGAGCATCTTGGCCACCTCCACATCAAAATAGCCGCTGAAGAAAATCAGGTGCACGTACGAATCGTCGCTGATGTTCCGATTGTGAAAGAAACTCTTGAGCACCATGTCGAATTGTTGAAATCAGCAATGGAAGCACATGGATTGGAAGTCGACAGCTTCGAGGTGTGTGTTGCCCAGGACGGTGAACAGGACACCGGCAGGCGAGGAGAAGCCTCATCTCAGCACGCCCCGGCGTGGCTCTTGGATGCGGCAGAAGAGCAGGGTCTGGGAGATGATGACGGAGAAGAACGATGGGACATGAGCCATTCCTGGAATCAAGCAGCCGGGATTAACTGCTTTGCTTAAGGTATCCTTTCAGGCTGCGAAATGCAGCACTGATTCAGCTGAAAACCAAACCGCTTTTTACAGGAGGGAGAAAAATCATGTCTGTCACCGGCCTTGAAAGCGTTCAGAGTGCTGGAAATACCAGTACGTCTTCATCGAAGGCAGTCCTTGATAACGAGGATTTTCTCAACCTCCTGGTTGCTCAGCTCCAGGCACAGGATCCTCTGAATCCCATGGACAGCACCGATTTTACGGCGCAGCTGGCGCAATTCAGTTCTCTGGAGCAATTGCAGAACATGAACGAGAGTATGGAATACCTGCTTCTTTATCAGTCATCCATGAATAATGCGCAGGCGGTTTCCTTTATCGGAAAGGAAATCCGAGCGATCGGCAATCAGACTCAGGTTAATGAAGGAGTTGTTGATCCGATCCACTTTGAATTGCAGGACGATGCCCAGGCTGTCTATATCCATGTGTATAACGAAGCCGGAGAGCTCATTCGGACTGTGGAAACCGGGGCCATAGATGCCGGTCAGCAGTCTTATACCTGGGACGGCAAAGACGACGAAGGGCAGGCGGCGCCGGATGGCGTCTATACATTCGAGGTGCTTGCGGTTGATGAGCTCGATGAAAGTGTCACTGTAACACCGTATATCATCGGTGTTGTCGACGGACTCGAATTGAAGAACAATGCAACGTATGTCGTAACGGGAGGCATCGAAGTTCCTCTCGGAAATATCATTGAAATCAAAAAACCGGAGTTGTCCGTATCTCAAGAGTGATATAAACCTAGTTCAGGAGGAATAGAGCTATGATCGGATCCTTATTTGCCGGCGTTTCCGGACTTAATTCGAACTCGACCGCCATGACGGTGATCGGTGACAACATCGCTAACGTGAATACGACTGCCTTCAAGTCGAACTCCTGTTCTTTCGCAAATATTCTCAGTCAGTCTCTGGAAGGTTCAATCGGTAGCGATATCGGTCGAGGCGTGTACTTCTGGACGACTACCCCAGCCTGGACCCAAGGATCGCTGGAAACGACAAGTAGTGCAACCGACCTCGCCATCAACGGGCGGGGATTTTTCCTGCTCAAGGATGCCTCAGGCACTGAATACTATTCCCGGGCAGGTCAGTTTCAGTTCGACAAGAATGGAAAGCTACTGAATCCGGACGGATTAGTCGTGCAAGGATACCAGTTGTCTGCAGATGGCACCCTCGGCCAGTTAGGGGACATCATCATACCTCTGGGAAGCAGTGCACCCTCGGCAACCAGTAAAATGAATGTGACGGTCAATTTGGATTCCGATACGACCTCGGAAGCCGCTGCTGCCGGCACGCTGGATGGCCAGATAGCGATTCAGGCAAACACAGGCATGGCAGGCAATGTAACGATCAATGTCGCTGATGGTGCAGCAGTAGCTGAAGTGAGTACCGTGCAGTGTTCAGGGCAGGCAGCGCTGAGCGGTGGCGAATACTTCACCCTGGATTCACCCACCACCGGATATTTCGTGTGGTATGATGTCGACAATGGTTCTGTGGAACCGACGGTTGCCGGTCGAACCGCGATAGCTGTTGACATTTCCAGCGGCGATACTGCCGCTCAGGTAGCAGCAAAGACAGCTGCAGCGATCGAGGCTGCTGCTGATTTTGCTGCGGCTGCCAATGGGGATGTGGTTACCATTACCAATGCTGCAGGAGGTGCAGCAACTGATGCAGCTGACGGCGACACCGGGTTCACGATCGCTACCCTCACTGATGGAATGAACGCGGTTACCGCTGGAAACGAAACGGTCTCCATAAACGGATCGATTATGACCGTCAGGATCGAGAATGGGGTTACCACGCAACAACAGATAGCCGATGCCATTGCCAGTCAATCAATGATCGATACGGCAACCGCTACCACACCGGCGGCAGCATGGACCCTGGGAGTGGGAACGGACACGATTACCCTGACTGGAGGCGCTGATGGCGGCACGTATTCTACGACCATAACAGTGTACGATTCTCTAGGTAATGATATTCCGCTTACCATAACCTTCGAGAAAACGGCCGTGCAGAACCAATGGACATGGTCTGCCTCGGTACCATCGAGTGCGGGTAGCGTTGCCAACGGTAGCGGAACGCTGGTGTTTACATCTGACGGCACGTTGGCTAACGGGGTGGATGAGGTTATCAGCATCAACACAAGAACCGGTGCAACTTCACCGCTGGAAATCACATGGGATATGTTCGATGATTCCGGGGTTACCAATGGCCAGCTGACGAGCTATGCCGCTCCGTCCACCAAGACGTTTAGTCAGCAAGACGGATATCCGACTGGTAATCTGCAGAGCGTCGTTGTCGATGAACGAGGTGTTGTGACTGGTATGTATTCCAATGGCCGGATGGATTTCTATCAGATTGCCCTGGTCGATTTCGCCTCCTACGCTGGACTCGCCAAAATGGGCAAGAATTTGTATACGGAAACCATGGCCTCTGGTGAAGCTATGCCCGGTACCGTTGGAAGCGGAAGACTGGGGACCATCAGCCCCAATGCTCTGGAAATGTCGAACGTGGATCTTGCTCAAGAGTTCGTCAAGATGATAACTACCCAACGTGCTTTTCAGGCTAATTCGAAGGTAATCACTACCAGCGATGAGCTCCTGGAAGACCTGATCAACATCAAACGGTAACGCAGAGTATAACGTTTGTTCCAAGTTGCAGGTTGCGAGTTGCGGGTTCTTTAAACAGGAACCCGCAATTCGCAACCTCGTAGTCCCGCGATTTCCGGGGCTCCTTACTCTGCTGCTTTTAGATTCTGACCCACTTCCCACCTTTTACCTTTTCTCTATCTGCTATGTGTTCAGTATAGCAGCCTGCTGCATCGTCAAGCAGAAAACCGGCCTGCGCTCATTGATTTCCTCCGTCAAAGTGTTGACTCCCGATCAAGGGAATTTGACAGCTCAGTTGTAGTAGCATATCGAAGAGGCTTTTCATGGCCGGATTTCGAAAACAGAGCGGTGCACGGTGCTCCGGAAATCATGTAAGAACAAGGAACAGGGTGATCTATGACAAGAGCGGTATTTCCGGGAAGCTTCTCGGAGGTATCGCTGTTTTCTGGTACAGTCTTTGCTTTAGTATCGTTACGAAGTGAGAATCAGGTCATGATGATCATTATTTTTGCACAATACTGGAAGATATTCTGATAAACAGCCTGAACTGTCTTCAGTGAAGGAAGGATCTGCACAATGAACAAGAAACTCATTATCATCATCGTGGTTAATTCAGTCGTTCTGCTGGGGTTAATGGTGGGAGGCTTTTTTTTCATGATGAGCAGAATGTCAACGTATGGAGAGGATGAAAAGAAGAAAGACAAGAAGGCGGGAAACGAAGAGAAGGGGAGTTTCGTTCCTGGGTTTATGTATCCGATGGAGACCTTTATTGTCAATCTTTCCGGCGACAATGCGAAACGCTACCTGCGTGTGACCATGCAGATGGAACTAAGCGACGAAAAGGTCAAACAGGAGATGGAGCAGCGAATGCCTATGGTCCGGGATATGATTCTCACTATACTGCCTACTAAGACAGCTGCGGAACTTCTCGAAACTGAGGGAAAGAGCACAATGCGGGACATGATCCTGAATCGTGTAAACGGAGTACTGACTACTGGAACCGTAAAAAATCTGTATTTTACCGAATTCGTTATTCAGTAATGATGGGTACCTATGGCTGATCAGATTCTTTCTCAAGAAGAAATAGACGCTCTCATATCGGCAATGGATAGCGGAGAGGTGGATCTCAAAACGGAGACCACCGAAAAGGGAGAAGCCGTATCGTACGATCTCACCTCACCGCACAACAAAGTGCTAGGAGGCCACTTCGAAGGCTTGGAGCTGATATACGATGAGCTCACCAAAATGTTTCGAACATCTCTGTCATCGTTTCTCGGCAAGGCCCTTGAGGTAAAACTGGCCTCGGCTGAGATGCTGAAGTTCGGTGTGTTTCTTCAGTCCTTCTCCAATCCGACCGGATTCAGCGTTTTCACGATGGAGCCGCTTATCGGTTCTGCTCTCATGGCAGTGGAGCCTGGCCTTGCATTCTCGCTGATTGACTGCATGTTCGGCGGTACCGGGAAGCCAGTGGCTAAAATACGTGAATTCACGCTTATTGAACAGGGGGTGATTCGAAAGGTATCTGCAGAAATGTTGAAACTGATTGAACGAGCCTGGGGAGTGCTTTTTCCGGTAGAAGTGATGCTTAAGAAGACGGAGACGAAGCCGCAGTTCGTCCACATTGTATCCCCTGATGATGTTGTAATCAACATGGTATTCACGCTGTCGGCAGAGGAATTCAACGGCAGCATCTATATCTGTGTTCCTTACCTCATGCTTGAACCGGTAAAGGAGAAACTCTCGTTTAAGAGCCTTGCCGAGATGGAACAGCGCAGTAAAGTGAACGACCAGCTTGTTAGCCTGCTGCAGGAAACACAGGTTGCTCTGACTGTAGAATTGGGAAAAACCATCCACACTGTTGGTGAGGTATTGAACCTGCAGGTCGGCGATATTATCAAGCTCAGCAACGGCGCCCATGACCCGGTGATCATCACTGTGGAAAATATACCCAAATACGAAGGATTTCCAGGAATCAGCAAAGGCAACCGCGCGGTGGAAGTAACGGCGGTAGTGCGCGATGCAGGAGGGAAAGCAGAGTATGGCTACATCTCATGACCAACTTGATAAGCCAGCAGGCGAAGAAATACGCAATTCGGGTGGAAGCTCAAGTGCAGGCGTAGATCCCGGGGGCATAGAATTCATTTTAGACATTCCCCTGGAAATTACTGTTGTCCTTGGTAAGACCAGAATGGTCATCAGCGATCTGCTGAAACTCGGCCAGGGTTCCATCATCGAGCTGACCAAGCTAGCTGGCGAAACCCTCGAGGTACTGGCCAATCAGCGCTTGATCGCCCGCGGGGAAGTCGTTGCTGTAGATGAGAAATATGGCATCCGTATCACTGAAATTGTGAGTCCCGCCGAGCGAGTAGAGAACTTACGGTAACGGGCGTAGAGGATAGAGCATTGGGAGGCTTTATGGATGGATTATCGTTGCCTTTGGGAAGCATGATAGTACAAGCAGCACTGGTAAATGGCCTAGCAGACCATCAGCCGGACTCAGCCGCCTCTGCGATTAAAGTCATCGCTTCGCTGACAGTTGTGCTGGGGTTGTTGCTTATTGGCTTGGCATGGAGCCGACGTTTTCTCAATCGAGGAAATTGGCGCACCCAAGGACCCACGCTGCGGGTTCTTGGTGGAGTATGTGTTGGACTCAAGAAGAATATCTGTCTGGTTGAAGTTCCCGGGTCTATTCTGGTGGTGGGGGTTTCTCCAGATGCGATTTCACTGCTGACTACTATAGAGAACAAGGAAGCGCAGGATATGATCAAGGAACCGCTGAAGGAGAAGGATCAGGATGCTTCGCTGAGGAGCCGGCTTTCGAACTTCACGCTGCCGCTGCTCGGAGCCGAGTGTGAAAGGAACCCAAAGGAACTTTTTTCTTTTGTGAAAGAGAAATTACCGACCTTGAGCACAGTGCGCCGGATTCGACCGCGATTATACCCTGTACTTGTCGGAAAGCATGAGCAGGAGTGAGTCAATGAAACGGTTGTTGTTCATTAGCTCCTTGGTGCTGGCCGGCATTCTGGTTTCCGGTATGGAGAGCGGAGCGACAACTAATGGGCCGGCAATCACCATCGGACTTGCTCAGACCGAGAATTCCGGTGAGATGAGCGTTCTGGTGCAGATTTTTCTGATTCTGACCGTCCTCTCGTTGGCTCCAGCGATTCTGATTATGCTCACTTCTTTTACACGGGTAGTGATCGTTCTTTCGATTTTGCGACAGGCCCTGGGAACTCAGCAGATGCCGCCGAACCAGGTAGTGATCGGCCTCGCGTTGTTCCTGACCTTCTTTATCATGAACCCGGTATGGAACAACATCAACCAGGAAGCACTGCAGCCGTATCTGCAGCACGAGATCGGGATGCAGGATGCGCTCACTGCTGCAGGAAAACATGTGCGGGAGTTTATGTTCAAACAAACCCGCGAGAAGGACTTGGCGTTGCTGGTAGATATCGCACATGTTGAGCGGCCGCATAATCGGGAAGAAATTCCCACTACCGTCCTCATTCCGTCATTTATTATCAGCGAGCTGAAGATAGCCTTTCAGATTGGTTTTCTGCTCTATATTCCGTTTCTCATCATCGACATTGTCGTATCCAGCATTCTCCTTTCAATGGGTATGATGATGCTTCCTCCGGTGATGATATCGCTGCCATTCAAGCTGATGCTTTTTGTACTTGCTGATGGGTGGTATCTTATCGTCGGTTCCTTGGTGAGAAGTTTTTCATGAAAGAGGAATCACCATATGTCTCCTGAATTCATTACCGGGTATATGATTGAAGCGATGAAAGTAACCGTGCTGCTATCAGCGCCGGTTCTCGTGTTCGGGCTGGTAGCTGGGCTCCTGGTAAGCATATTTCAAGCAGTAACGCAGATCAATGAAATGACGTTAGTCTTTATTCCTAAAATGATCGCCTGCGGCGCAGCCCTGCTGCTGTTTTTTCCGTGGATGTTGCAGATTATTATCGAGTTTACTCAGAACTTACTGGTGAACCTGCCGCAGTATATTCACTGATGCACCCTGCGGCGCGCGAATTTCTTTTGAGGAACAGGAATGACGTCTTTCTCAATCCCACTGACCCAGGTGCAGACACTCTTCCTCATTTTTGTGCGGGTAGGCGGCCTTATTATGACAGCGCCTCTTCTAGACAGCCGGGGGGTACCGATTGCTTTTAAACTGGGACTGGCATTTTCGCTCAGCATTATTTTACTTCCACTGGTAGCGGTGAGGCCAGAGGTGTTTGAAGGCAGTGCACTGGCCTTTATGGTAGGTCTCGTGGGTGAGGTATTCATCGGCATTATAATCGGAGTCGCGATCAGACTCCTGTTCAGTGCGGTTCAGCTTGCCGGCCAGCTGGCGGGATTTCAGATGGGATTTTCCATTGCCAACGTGCTTGACAGCGTAAGTAATGCGCAGATCTCAGTTATTAGTCAGCTGCAGAATATTGTCGCAGTATTACTCTTCTTTTCCTGTAACGCTCACTACTGGCTTTTTTCCGGAGTGGTTGACAGCTTTGTGCTTGTTCCGCCGTTTTCATTTCAAATGAGCTACCCCCTGGTGGATCAGCTTGTCAGGCTTACCGGCACAATGTTTATTATTGCTGTCAAGGTGGGTGCACCGGTTATAGTTGCACTTCTGCTCACAACCGTATCACTCGGATTAGTAGCCCGGGTCGTACCTCAGATCAACATATTCATAGTCGCTTTTCCAATCAAGATTGCAGTGGGTTTGGTCTTTATAGGAGTTACCCTTCCCTCCCTCGCTGCATACCTTGGAGAACTCTATGCGCATCTGGGCACGACGATTCATGAGCTTCTCCGGGCCTCATCGTTGTAGGAAGGACCACGATTGGGCTCAGGGGTGTGCTGATCGGTAATCATCCTGATTTAAGCTGAGCTACACCGCTTTGTGCGTGCGAAGCCGACAACAGGGAACGCATGGGCTGCGCTAGCCAACGATTGAATGGATACGATGAAAGCTTATGGCTGCAGGGTTTGATCACGACAAGACAGAACCAGCGACACCGAAGCGCCGGGAAGAGGCGCGCAAAAAGGGCCAGGTAGCGCGAAGCAGAGAGGTGCCCTCGGTTTTTATTTTATTCAGCGGCCTGGGGGCGCTGTCGTTTGGTGGGTCGTGGATGATATGGCACTGCTCTGACCTTATGCGAAAAACGTTTCAGGATCTGATCAGCATTGAAGTAAGCGAGGCTGCTGTACCGGTTTTGATCCAGGAGATCATGGTCCAGACAGCTATTCTGCTGCTTCCGCTTCTGCTTGCCGTCCTGGTGGCGGGAGTGGCCGCTAATCTCCTGCAAGTAGGATTATTTCTTACCAGCGAACCCTTAGCTCCTCAGCTCTCCAGACTTGATCCACTCAAAGGAGTCTCGCGACTGCTGTCCTCCCAGTCGCTTGCCGAGCTGGTCAAGTCGATTCTGAAGATTGGTCTGATCGGCTGGATTGCCTACGATCTGGTCAAGGCGGAGATGGAAGCTATGCCCAGCCTTATGACCTGCAGCGTTGCAGAGATTCTTTCCTTTATTGGATTCAGTTCCTTGCGGATAACCCTGTATACGTGTCTGGCGCTGGCAGTTGTAGCACTTCTGGATTACGGCTTTCAGCGCTGGAACTATGAAAAAGAGCTTCGCATGAGCAAACAGGAAATTAAAGAAGAAATGAAACAGCGGGAAGGCGACCCGCTGATTAAGGCGCGGATCAGAAGAGTGCAGATGGAACTGTCGCGGCGTCGCATGATGGAGGCAGTGCCGCATGCCGATGTGGTGATTACCAACCCCACAACTCTGGCGGTTGCGCTGAAATATGATCCTAATGAAATGTCGGCACCCCAAGTGGTTGCTAAAGGTGCAGGCTTCATTGCGGAACGGATCAGGGCAATAGCAAAAGAGTCCGGCGTACCGATTGTGGAGCAAAAGCCCCTTGCCCAGGCTCTTTACAAAATGGTGGAAATCGGAGGGGCGGTTCCCATCTCTCTGTATCAGGCTGTTGCTGAGGTGCTGGCGTACGTATACCGCCTGAAAGGTATGCGAGGGCCGCGTTAGTCCGAGGTTATGCATTTGTACAAGTCTTATACGTCTTGTAAGACCTATACACTATGAGGAGCATTGCATGATCGGTGTACGTGAGAATCAACCAGGAGGCTCAATATCTCTCGCGGAAAAAAATACTGATGTCATGATGGCGTTAGCAGTGGTAAGCATTGTCGGTTTTATGACAATTCCTTTGCCGCCGATGCTGCTTGATATCCTACTATCCTTCAGCATCACTTTTTCACTGATGATGCTGCTGTTGTCCATGTACATACAGAGTCCTCTCGAAATCTCAGCGTTTCCTTCTATTCTTTTGCTTATCACGCTGTTTCGGCTGGCCTTGAATATCGCTTCCACCAGAATCATTTTGCTCCATGGGAATGAGGGTACCACGGCCGCAGGAAAGGTAATCTACGCTTTCGGGAATTTTGCTGTTGGAGGCAACTATGTGGTGGGTGCAATCGTTTTTATTATTCTCGTTATTATAAATTTCGTAGTCATAACTAAGGGCGCAGGCCGTATTGCTGAGGTGGCAGCCCGGTTCACTCTCGATGCAATGCCAGGGAAGCAAATGAGCATCGATGCCGACCTCAACGCTGGTTTGATTGACGACAAGGAAGCCAAGGAGCGCCGCTCGAGGATCGCACAGGAAGCTGACTTCCATGGCGCTATGGATGGTGCCAGCAAATTTGTTCGAGGCGACGCTGTGGCTGGACTGATCATCGCCGTAGTCAATGTCGTTGGCGGTCTTACCATTGGCGTGTTGCAGAACGATATGAGTTTCTCCGATGCAGCGAAGACGTACACCCTCCTGACAGTGGGCGACGGCCTGGTAACTCAGATCCCGGCGCTGCTTCTGTCCACGGCTGCAGGTATCGTCGTAAGCCGCGCTTCCGGAGGATCTAACTTGGGCCACGAGGTCGTTAATCAGCTGCTGTTGCAGCCGCGGGCGATTGCAATGGCTGCCGGCATACTGTTCTTCATGGCATTGGTCCCGGGTCTGCCGACGGTTCCATTCCTGGTGCTCTCGGTGGCTGCCGGAACAGTTGCCTATCTCGTGATCGAGGACCGAAAAGTGCGGCAGAAAGGGGAAAAGGCCAAAGAAGCAGGAAAAGTGCGGCCTCCGGCGCCGGAGCGTATTAGTGCTGTTCCTCCTCTTGACGCTTTGGCACTCGAAGTGGGCTACGGACTGGTTCCCTTAGTGGACACTGAACAGGGCGGCGAACTTCTTGAACGCATCAAGTCAATACGAAAGCAAATTGCACAAGAGATTGGTATCATCGTGCCTCCGGTGCATATCCAAGACAACCTGCGTCTGAAACCTAATCAGTATTCGATTCTGCTCAAGGAAAATGAGATCGGTTCCGGGGAACTCATGCTGAATCACTTTCTGGCCATGAATCCAGGACTAACCGATGAGAAGATTGATGGCATCGTAACCCAGGAGCCTACGTATGGATTACCCGCATTATGGATCAGAGAGGAACGCCGAGATGAGGCACTGGCAAAGGGATTTACGGTGGTGGATATTGCCACAGTTCTGACAACGCACCTCGCTGATGTAATCCGCCGCTATGGACACGAACTGATCGGTCGACAGGAGGTGCAGAAGCTGCTCGATCATGCGAAAGAAACACATCCCAAGGTGGTTGAAGAATTGGTACCAAACTTGCTTCCTTTAGGAAGTATCGTCAAGGTACTCCAGAACCTCCTGCGCGAGCAGGTGTCAGTGCGTGATCTCCTGACGGTTCTCGAAACTCTAGCGGATGTTGCGCCAATGACCAAAGATATCGACGTTCTCAGTGAATACGTACGGCAGGCTATGGCACGCACCATTACAAAATCATATCAGGCTCCGGATGGTACCATTCCAGTGATCACCTTTGATCAGCAGACGGAAAAGATAATCAGCGGAGCAATTCAACAAACCGAGCAGGGATATTTTCTTGTGATGGAGCCAGCGATGACACAACGGTTTCTCGAAGCTCTTCACCAGAATCTGGAAAAGTGTACGTCACGAAACTATCAGCCCATTGTTTTGTGTTCGCCGCAGATCCGTTTGCCCTTCAAGCGTTTTATTGATCGTTTTGTTCCCAATCTGGTCGTGCTCTCGTTTAACGAGATCTTGACGAACGTCAAAATTCAAACACTCGGAACAGTAAGGATTGGCAATGCACATTAAAAGATTTGAAGCGCGAGATATGCCAGCTGCTCTGAAACTGATTAAGCAGGAATTCGGAATGAATGCGGTTATTCTATCGGCTAAAAGCCTGCAGCGTGATAAGGGCTTGCGCGCTTTCTTCCGAAAACCCGGTGTCGAAGTGACCGCTGCAGTCGATTCTCCGCGGAGCTCAGAATCTGAAGAAGCATCTGCTCTGCTCCAGGAAAAACACGATGCCGGCGATATCGGCTCAACCGTATACACCCGGGCTGGTTTTCTTGACGGACAAAAGACAGGTCCGGTCTTTTCGGCTATGCCTCAACGCGCTTCACTGAATGAACGCCACACTGGCCAAGCGGATACCCGACATCTTTTTAATCTCTATGGAGAAATGACTGCGAAGGATGTAAGTGCAGAACTGTCGAGTGAGCTGGTGAAAAAGATACACTGGCGGATTACCCCGGAGGAACTGGAGAATGAAGCATCAATACGGGATTGTCTGGCAGGGATTATCGAAGAAATGAGCATTGCAGGTGGGGCCATACCAATTTCTTCTCGCCGCAGGAAAGTGGTAGCCTTTGTTGGACCCACCGGGGTCGGTAAAACGACGACGGTTGCCAAGCTCGCAGCGCACTACGCATTCAGATGTAGGAAAAAGGTAGCGCTTGTGACTACTGATACCGCACGGATCGGAGCTGTGGAGCAAATCCGGATCTACAGCCGAATCATGAAAGTACCGCTCTGTGTAGCGACAGATATAGAAGAGCTGCAGAATCGGCTGGGGCAGCCAGACGATGCGGATCTGATTCTCATTGATACTGCAGGTATCAGTCAGAACAACAAAGCAGGGTTGCAGCAGCTGAAGGCGTGTTTGGACAGTGTGCGTCCGCTGGAAGTCCATCTGGTGATCAGTGCCACCACCAAAGAAAAGGATGTTGGAGATATTCTGGATAAATTCGGGATCATGCCTATCAACCGCATGGTGATAACAAAAGTGGATGAAGCCACCACCTGCGGGCCGATCATGAATCAGGTCGCAAGCGCGAAGGTGCCGGTTTCCTTCATTGGTCGCGGGCAAAATATTGTCGATGACCTTGTTCCGGCAACGCCAGCGGTACTGGTTGATTGGATTATGGGGAATGCGACAGAACAGGATAGAGGTTTACTTCGGGATAGTGAAGAGGAGGTTAAGCCTCGTCTGCGTGCCGTGGAAGTGCCGTATCCTAACAAATTCTATATCGCCAACAAAAACTCGGATGTATTTCATTATCATAGCTGCAAGTGGGCAAAGAAGATAAAGGCTAAGAACATGATTGTTTTTGACAACATGGATGAAGCATTGAGTCTGGAACTGAAACCATGTCGGCTCTGTATCCCGGAAGAAGCACAGAGAGAAGATGGTCTTACAAAAATACGCCTGCGTGCTTCCGTGTAGCCCGCAGATTTAAACAAAAGCAGCGGTGGAGACAGAACGACAACACGCCAAGCGGTCGGCGGCAGACAATCACCGCAGCCGGATTCTGTATCACGCTTATAGTCTGCACCAGTACCGTACACAGCAAACGAGATGGATGGGTAAGGAGCAGGGAATGGATCAGGAATACTACGCTGACAATGTAATTGTATTCGATGAGCGCCGCCTGGGCCGCACCGGACAGGCCGATAATGACTGCTGCGGAGCTCAAGGCGCTCTTTGTTCTGAGGTTGATACTGACGGATTTCGTGATAGCGGAACCGTGTCCGGGAACGAAAAGACATCCTCTCGGGATCGCCGGCCGGAGCGCACCGGCACCAGATCCAAGCACAGTATGCGAACCAATTCAGGAATGCGTGTTATTGCCATTACCAGCGGCAAAGGAGGCGTGGGGAAAACCAATATTGTGGCGAATCTCGGATATGCCCTCAGCCAGTTGGGAGAGCGGGTTCTCATTCTCGACGCTGACCTTGGATTGGGAAACCTGGACATCCTTCTGGGAATTACCCCGAAGTATAATCTCTCGCATGTGGTGGAAGGAGAAAAAACATTATCAGAAATTGCTGTTGAAGGACCTGGTGAAATGTATATTCTGCCTGCTGCTTCCGGAATTCAGGAAGTTACACAGCTCACCCAGGAGCAGCGCCAGCGTCTTCTTGATGAGCTTCACCTGTACACTGATTCAATCGATGTGCTTCTTATCGATACCGCCGCGGGAATATCTTCCAATGTAATGTGCTTTAATAGCGCTGCTCATGAAGTCATGGTCGTCGTCTCCCCTGAACCAACGTCAATTACGGATGCATATGCCCTGATGAAGGTTCTCTCAATGAAATATGGGTCTAAGGATTTTCGGTTGCTGGTGAACATGGTTTCGAGCACAGAAGAAGCCTACGACGTATACCGGCAGCTGAAACTTGTTGCGGGACGCTTCCTCGATATCACTATCGATTATCTCGGATATGTGCTGTCAGACAAGAATGTTCCACGATGTGTGCGACGCCAGAAAGTCGTGAGTGAACTGTTTCCCGCCAGCCAGGCAAGCCAGTGTTTTTACGCGCTGGCGAGGAAAATAACCAGTCCGTCGTCCCCACCGGGACGCAAGAAGTCTCAGGAAGACTTCTGGAATTCTTTGCTTCAGGAAAATAGAGACAAACGCTCCTGATTGAAGGAACACTGCTCAAGTGGAGAACATACAATGGGCCAAGTGCTCAAGAAAGTATCCAAACATCCGGAAGAGGAATCACTGCACAGCAAGCTGCTCAAGGAGTATCTTCCCTATGTTAAGCGCATCGTTTACCGTATAGCCGTGCATCTTCCTTCTCATCTCGAGATGGATGATCTGGTGAGTGCAGGAATCGTGGGGTTGATGGAAGCAATAGAAAAGTATGATCCTCAGCGTGATAACAAGTTCCTGACCTACGCTATTTTTCGCATTCGCGGGGCGGTCCTGAGCGAACTGCGCTCCCAGGACTTTCACTCTCGCGCAAACCGCAGGAAGGTGCGTGAGTTGGAACGGGCGTACTTGAAGCTGGAGCAGCGATTAGGGCGGGAAGTATACGATGAGGAGGTGGCACTCGAGCTTGGTCTGCAGCTGGAAGAGTTCTATCAGGTTAAAAAAATGTCGGGCATATCATTCATTAGTCTTGAAGATGTAGGTGTAAAAGCAAGTGAGGAACGCGAGAAGCTCCTCAGCTTTTTCGTCGACCGAGAGAATTTTGATGCCTTGGCGTGGTCCCGAGTGCGGGAGATCGAAGCCGCTGTGGAACGCACCATCGAACAGCTTCCGGAAAAAGAACGAATGGTGATTACACTCTACTACTGGGAAGAGTTAACCATGAAAGAAATAGGTAAGATATTAGACATTACCGAGTCGAGAGTATCGCAGCTTCATTCTCAGGCAGTTATCCACCTTCGAGCACGGCTTCAGAAAGAAGGCCTGATTGACGGATAACCTGTGAAAAGCTGGCACAGGGCCCGGGGGAGTAAAGAACCAGAGCAGGTGACAGCTATGGCCGATGACATTATAACTCCACTCGCGCCGCCTACAACTGCCGATCGGGTGAACGGAGTTGGCCAGCGGCAGACGAATATGAACCGGCACACGTTTGCAAAGCGGGTGCATAGGGAGGACGAAGGTGAACCGTCGGAAGAAGAGCGCGCTTCGGAAGGATCTGCCGAAGAACAGGACCAGCGGGAAGATGGAAGGTCTTCGAAGTTCGCTACTTCTGGTCGTGAAGAAAACGAAGAAGAGGATAAGGAAGCTCCGGGCCGGTTGATTGATGTCGTTGCCTAGGGTGGAAGAGTGAAGAATGAACACCAGGAGGAAGACGGGTGAACACTATGATTATGACAGACGTTGCATGGTGGGTGGCAGTACCGGCGGTAATTGCCGTGGTTCTTGGCGCAACAATGTACGGTGCCAGAATACGGCGACGAAAAAAACAGCAGAAATCTGCAGGCCAGTCTACCGGTATTTTAACGAATAACCGGTCGTTTGATGAAGTGCTCACGGCCATGATCAAGCAGACCGAAGAGAACTTCCAGACTGTTATCGAAGCATTGCATAAGGAACAGGAGATGCTTCGCGAATACGATATCAGACGATCAGGATCGTTACCGGAAAAAGGTACGGTCACCAGGCTAGCAGACGTTTCTCCAAAGCGGAAAAGCCATGTTCACAGCAAGCGCCGGAAAAGAACGGATGCTGAACGGACGGACTCTTCGGACCGGTATGCAGCACATACGGCTCAGCTTGGGCGCAGCCGGCGTACAGAAAAAGACAGCACGAAGAGTTATTCTCCAACTCAGGGAGAATTGAACTTGATTGCCGACCTTCAGCGTATTCAGCAGGAATAGATGCAGCGGTTTTATGAACTGGGAAAATTTTGCCTAACGGGTATGCCGGATTTTGAGCACTTGGCGTCAGGTTTTTGGCACCCGCTCCAATGATGAACGGAGCAGCCGAGGCTGAACGCCCGGTGGTCGAGGGTTTAGAGGAGATGAATACTTTGGTATGTCTTTTGCTTCATTAAAGAGCGGCGGTAAAGCACACATGCTGCTGAAAAAGCAGTGGGCAGCCTCAACAATTATTCGAACTGCAAAGGAACCATACGCAATGTCAGATCAAATGTATATAGCTGCTTCTGGTGCACTGGTACAGCAGGTGAGGCTGGAGACGCTGTCCAACAACCTGGCAAACAGTAACACAACCGGGTTCAAAGAGGATCAAACGGTGTTCACTGCATATCTCAATGAGGGTTTTGATGAAGCGGGAACGCCGATTCTCTCTCCCGGTTATTCTTCCGGGGAGACGCCGTTGCCGCTTACGTTGCCGGGTGACTACTATGTCGTACTGGAGGACATTCAGACCAACCACGCTCCCGGCCAGCTGAAGTATTCTGGCAATCCTCTGGATGTGGCGCTGCAGGGAAGCGGATTTTTTTGCGTGGAGACTGCCGAAGGAAGAGCCTATACCCGCAATGGTGCTTTCAAGCTGAATGAACAAGGATTCCTAAGCACTCAGAATGGATTACCGGTTCTGGGTGAACAAGGAACGATCAGTGTGACGCCAGGCACTCTTGAAATAAACCAGGAAGGTACTGTTTTTGTCGATGGAATTGCGGTCGACCGTCTCAAAGTTGTGGATTTCCCGGAGCCGTACCCGTTGCAGAAGGTCGGAGATACTATGTTTGTTCTTTCGGATCCCGCCGTTCAGGAAGAGAAGCCTGAACTGACGGAGATCGCACAAGGGTATACCGAGTCATCCAATGTAGATCCGGTTCGTACGATGACAGAGATGATTGAAGTCATGCGTGCCTATGAGTCATACCAGAAGGTGATTCAATCGATTGATGAAATCAACGCCCTGGCGGTTGAAAAGGTGGGCGAAATCGTATAGCTGTATACATGCGCGAGAATGTGGGTTGTCACAGCGCAATGGGAACAGGAGGGTATCATGTTAAGAAGCTTATGGACAGCGGCCTCGGGAATGGAAGCGCAGGCGTTGAACATCGATGTAATCTCCAACAACATTGCCAATGTTAACACCACTGGCTTCAAAAAGAGCCGGCCTGATTTCCAGGATCTGCTCTACCAGACAATCCGGCAGGCTGGTGCCCCATCCACAGCTGGCACCGAGATTCCTACGGGCATTCAGGTAGGACAAGGAACCCGGCCGGCAGCAGTACAGAAAGTCTTCACTCAGGGTGACTATCAGAATACCCAGAATGAATTAGACATGGCGATAGAAGGCGACGGATTCTTTCAGATTACGCAACCCAGCGGGGAAGTAGCCTATACGCGAGCCGGGGCATTCAAACTCGACAGTGAAGGACGTGTCGTAACCACAGATGGATTCTTTTTGGAGCCAGAGATCACCGTTCCTACCGATACCGTATCGGTCACGATCGGAACGGACGGAACAGTATCAGTAATGCAGGCGGGAGAGACTGAGGCCACTGAAATCGGAACTATCGAACTCGCACGGTTTGTCAATCCGGCCGGTCTGCATAGTATTGGGCGAAACCTCTATCTGCCGACACTTGCCTCAGGAGACGCCGTTACCGGAACTGCTGGCGAGGACGGATTCGGTACGATTGCTCAGAAATTCTTGGAGATGTCTAATGTCAGCGTCGTCGACGAAATGGTTAACATGATTGTCGCACAACGTGCATATGAGATCAACAGCAAGGCGATTATTACCGCCGATGAAATGCTTCAGATGGCCAATAACCTGAAACGTTAGAAGGATTGTATGATGGTTTTGCAGATGCGGTGGTCCTGGCGATATCAGATACTGGTCGTGATTGCGGTGACCATTGTTTCCGGGTTGGTCTGCGCAGATGAGATGACAATGATTACCATGGCAGATCACTGTGAGGTGAACGCTGATACGATTCTGCTTGGTGATCTTGCGCAGATTACCGGATCGGATGAAGCACTGAATGCCCAGGTGCGCACTATCTCCGTAGGGGCTGCGCCCCAACCGGGAAAGTCTCGATCGATCACTCGAGACTACGTGATTATTAGGCTGAAGCAAAGTGGTGTCTCCCTAACAGCTATAGCATTCCAAGGACCAGAGGTTACCATTGTCTCACGAGGTTCAGTAGAAATAACCGCGGAAAAACTTGAAAGAGTGGTGCGGGAGTTTATTGTTCAGAATATGCCTTGGGACCAAAAAAAGGTGCATATTGCCGATGTCCGTATTACCGACCCAGTTCGACTGCCCCAAGGGCATATAGGCTACACGGTACTTCCTCCCGAAGGAGGGAAATATCAAGGAACAGTACTTATTCCCATCACCTTCACTGTCAACGGCGCATCAGTAAAAAAGGTGTGGGCACATGCAACCATTGAAGTTCTAACGGACGTTGTTGTCTGCACTAGACCGCTCGGGCGCTATGAGATTATCACTGAAGACAAGATTCGTATCGAGCAAAAGGATCTGGCATCAATTCCCTCCAATGCTCTTGCTGCTGCTCAGGATGTGGTAGGAAAACGAACACGGCGCGTGCTGAGTGCAAATGCTGTATTAACTGCTGATCAGGTTGAGCTGCCTCCGCTCATGAAGCGAGGGGACTTGGTAACGATTATAGCTGATTCAGGCTGCTTGAGAATAAGTGCTCGCGGAGAAGCACTGGAACGGGGCCGGCGTGGAGAGCTGATCAAGATCAGAAATCTCTCCTCTCAAAAGGAAATCTTCGGCCGGGTGATTGATGGCGACACAGTAGCCGTAGACTTTTGAGTGCACGTAGCCAGCGGTCCTTGTTATGGCGACGGATCAGATGAAAATGCTGTTCAGAAATGAGGAGCTTGTCGATGAAACCTGCATGGAAGAAAAGCCTAACGAAAACATTACTGGGATCAATCCTTGATGAACGATCCGGGCCAAACAGCGCTGCACCCGGCCGAATCTGGGCGCGTTGGTGTGGTATCGGCACGTTGTTTCTGGTAATGGCGGGCTGTGCAACAACAGCGCCGCAGTCAACGCTGATCAGTCAGGAAAGTACGCCCCAATATGATATCCCCCAAAGCACAGTGTGCTCGCCGGGATCACTCTGGAGCAACCGTGGCCCCTTCGGCAACCTCTTCGTAAGCAACAAAGCTCAGCAGGTAGGTGATATCGTAACGATCAAGGTTGTTGAAACCTCGAGTGCATCCAACAATGCGGCGACCAATACCGGCCGATCATCATCGATTTCCGGCGGACTGCAAAGCTTTTTTGGTTTGGAGCAGGATTACGATCCGACCGATAATTTTTTCAATCCATTTGGAACGATTCAGGCTGGAATGGAAAGCGCCTTCAATGGCGCCGGCAGCACAACCCGCAGCGGCAAGCTCAATGCCTACATGACTGCGCGGATTACCGAGATACTGCCTAATGGCGACTACCGAATTGTCGGGTCCCGGGAAGTGACTGTCAACAATGACAAGCAGATTATGATCCTTTCCGGCGTTATTCGGCCAGAGGACATTCTAGCAGACAACATTGTGTTTTCGACCTACATCGCCGATGCGAAAATTGTATACAACGGTTCAGGTGTTATCAGCGACCGGCAGCAGCCCGGATGGCTGGTGCGGGTTCTGGACACAGTCTGGCCGTTCTAGCAGTGAAGAGTAAAGAGTAAGGGGTAAGGAGAAGAAGAGAGATCCAAGGTTCACGGTTCAAGAGGTGAGAGAGTTTGAGATGAAGGTTGTTCAGCGCCTGATACAAATGAAATGCAGCCTTGCGGCTATCGGCTTGACGGTTCTCATGGTAACTATGCTCGTGGAATCAGCATCTGCGGTCAGAGTTAAGGATATCGCTGCCATCGAGGGAGTGCGGCAAAACCAACTGGTCGGATACGGCTTGGTGGTTGGCCTGGATGGGACTGGCGATGATAAGGATATGCCATTTACGGTTCAGTCTCTGACAAGTATGCTCGAACGGATGGGCGTTACCGTCGACCCGGAAGATGTTGAGGTGGACAATGTCGCCGCGGTCATGATCACAGCCGATCTGCCTCCATTTGCCAAGCCAGGACGGCTGATTGATGTGCAAGTGAGCTCGATCGGCGATGCCGAAAGTCTTCAGGGTGGCACCCTGCTGCTTACACCGCTGATGGCTGCTAATGGAGAAGTGTACGCAGTTGCACAGGGGGCGGTAAGCATCGGCGGATTTTCTGCTGGAGGTGCTACGGCAAAAGTGCAGGTGAACTTTCCTACTGTTGGACGGGTAGTCAATGGGGCTCTGATTGAGCGGGCAGTGCCGACCAATTTCAACGAAAACGAATCCGTTACCTTGAGCCTCTACAATCCTGACTTTACCACCGTATCCCGACTGGCCGAGCGGATCAACACGGTAGTTAACGATTACGTGGCCACTACCATCGACGCCGGTACTGTCGAAGTTGCGGTTCCGGATCGTTTCTCGGGGAAACTCGTGGAACTGGTCACCCTCATCGAAGGACTTGATGTTACCCCTGATTCTGCGGCAAAGGTAATCATCAATGAACGCACCGGCACCGTTGTGATGGGAGAAAATGTGCGCATCAGGACGATAGCCATTTCCCATGGCAACCTGAGTATTGAAATCAAGGATGTTCCGGAAATTTCTCAGCCACTTCCTTTTTCAACCGGTGAAACGGTCATCGTTCCAGAAACCGAAATCTCAGTCAAAGAGGAGCGTAACCCTCTTTATCTCGTCGAATCGGGTGTGAGCATCGGAGAGGTCGTTCGAGCATTGAACGCATTAGGTGTTTCCCCGCGGGATCTGGTGGCGATTTTTCAGGCAATCAAGGCATCGGGTGCTTTGCAGGCCCAGCTGGAAATCCTCTAGACGGATAGTGAAGAAGGATGGGTTCAAAGTTCCAAGTGGAACAGTAATGAGTAAAGAGTGACGAGTAAGGAGTTGGAAAGAACAGGCACGAATCACCCCCGTCTTGGCACTCCTTGCTTTTCACTCCTCACTTCTTACTGGATTTTGAACTTTGAATCTTGAATCGTTTAATCACTGATCGGAAAGACACGATGAACATAGACTCCCCAGGATCAAAGCACGTGAATCTATCTGAGCACATGATGTGCCCGGGGCCCTCTCCGGCGAAGGAAGCAGCGCATACTCGTTCAGGCCAACCAGCTGACCCAAGCCTTATGAAAGCCTGCGCAGCTATGGAGGCACAATTTGTCAATTATCTTTTCAAGGAAATGCGCGAGACTATCCCGGAAGGCGGATTTATTCCACGAAGCACCGGAGAGAAAATTTACACGTCGATGCTCGATGCTCATCTGGCGGAAGAGCTTTCTCAGAGCAAGGGCATTGGTCTGGCGCCGATTCTGTATGATCAGTTGGCGAAGCTCGCGGATCCGGCCAGCGGTGAAGAAAAAAATTCAGAATTTGCTAAAGTTTTTCCGCTTACCCGCCGATAAATTATAAGAATAAATAGGTGTAGAAGTCATCGTCTGAATTTTATGTAAAAAATCGGCTGGTTGCATCATTGGTAAGCGGTTGACGCCGACGCTCAATGCATCGATACCGTATTCATGACGATGGCGAAAAAGGGCTGAAAGCAGGTTAACGCAGCCTATGAAATGACAGCAGGCTGCAAGGAGGTACTCAGGGATGAAAATTGCGGACAAGCACCCCTTCATACGGTTAGACGCGTACGTCAAGAATGTGAGAGAGGCGGTGAAGTCTGGAGAAGGAGGTCAGCCGGCTTCCGCGGGTGACGGACATGACGACACGGTCAAGGTATCGGTTAAAGCCAGAAGAATTCAGGAAGCGCGGGCAATCCTCGATGCGGTTCCTGATGTGCGTGAAGACCGCGTAGCCGATATCAAAGCCCGTATCGAAAACGGAACCTATTCAGTCGATCCAAAGGATGTCGCCGCCAAAATAGTGGAAGAATCGTTGCTGAATGAACTTCTGTAAGTGGTGCCGCTTCGTTTTGTCTCGTTTTAAAATACAGATTTCAGAAGCTTACGGTCTGAAGGCGCATGTTGATGCCCGGATCGTAACGTCAGGCAGCGGAATTTAGAATTTGCGCACAGGAATGACCATGAGGACTGACCTTCTCTTAGAAAAGCTTATCAGCCTGTTGAATGAACAAATATCGCTGTATCACTCCCTTCTCAATGTTCTTCAGCACGAACGACGGGCAATGATAGCCGTAGAACCTCTTATTCTTAACGAATGCACGAAGGAAAAAGAAAACCTCATTCTTAAGATCCGGGTTCTGGAAGAACACCGGATCAATTATGTGGAGAATCTGGCTGAGGCATTTGGCTGCCCGGCGACTGAGCTTCCGCTGCGAAAGCTCGCGGAGCGTGTTGAAGAGCCATTTGCCACTCAGCTCCTCGACTGCTCCTGTGCTCTTTCAGCTCTTGTAGGAAGCATTCACGAAATCAACCAATCAAACAGATCACTTGTCTCGCATTCGCTCGATCTCGTCAGGGGATCTCTGACGCTGCTAAACAGTCTGGTGTGCTCGCATTCCGTCTATCACCAGACCGGCCAGATGCATGTTGCTGAAAGAAGCGGCATGGTTTTTTCTGATAACGTCTGACGGGCCGTTCATAGGCAACGAATCATGAGCAATAGTTTATTCGGTCTTGAGGCCGACTGTGCAGAATTCGTTAACACCATCTTCTGGATGCAAGGAAGCCTGATACTCATTCCTTTTTTCTTTTAACCGGTGAATCGAAAGAATACCTGTAAGGAGCCTGGCATGAATCAGCATGAGGAAACCTTCGTTGACACTCTCAAGAGAATGGATGAAGAAATAACTACCCTGAACCTGAACGATTGCGAAGGGTGGAATCTCCTGGTGAGTGAATTGACATCGCTTATTGATGCGAGTCCTGAAATGAACCTTGCGGGCCGATCGCTGGCAGCCCTCATCAGTAAGGGCCTTCAGGCTGTTGCTGATAAGAAGGTTCCGAATCTGCTGTCATTGACCGAAGTCCTCTCAGGTGCACTGCACGCCCTTATTGACCAAAGCAGGAAAACACCGGATGCCGATGAGGGCGTTTCTCAGGCTGAGAAAGCGCTGCGGGCGGAGCTGTTTCCTCTTGGTGATGATACCGGGAGCATGGAACGTGAATCCAATGGAGGATTCGGGGATGCTTCAAACTCGGGGAATTGCGAGGAGCATTCTTCAGTAACGCTCGATGACATAGCTGCCTTTCTTCTGCAACTGGAACCGGAAGACGAGGCGGCCGTTACCCGCCTTCGCGTGATGATCGAGAGGCTTGTTGCCGATGGTGAGTGTTCTCCATCGGTGCGAACCAGCCTTGAAGAAAGTATAGCGCTTTTCGACACTGATTCCGCTGGGCAGGTTCCCGCTGAGGTGTTCGATCAGATTGGTAAACATATTGAAGCAGCCATGGCGCACTACGAAAAAGAGAAAGACATGGGCGGATCGTATCCTTCCGGTTCGGAGGAAGTCGTGTCCAGTGAAGAGGACGAAAACACAGAGCCTTCAGACTACATGCCGAAAGACGCCGATCCCGACATCTTGAAAGAGTTCATTACTGAAAGCATGGACCTGATCGCTCATGCCGAAGAGGCACTGCTGACACTTGAAAATGATCCCGATGATCTGGAATCGGTAGGCACCGTATTTCGAGCATTTCACACTATAAAAGGAACATCGGCTTTTCTTGAAGTGATAATCGTATCCAATCTTGCTCACCACGCGGAATCGCTTCTCAGCAGGGTACGGGACGGCGAGATCCGCTACGGAGGAAGTTATGCGGAACTTTCTCTCTACTCCATCGATATGCTCAAGGAACTGGTGAAAGGTGTGGAACTCGCGCTTGACGGGAAACCCCTGCAGAAGCCGGAAGGTTATGATGATCTCATCCTGCTGCTGAAGAATCCGCCTCAGACAATTGATGAGGAAGACCCTGATGATTTGACTGTGGCCGCTCCCCGGGTGGGCGATATCCTTGTTGCACAAAGCAGCGTATCGCGGCAGCAGGTGGAAGCAATTGCTGAGAAACAATCAGGACGACCGATTGGCGAGGAATTGCTGAAAGAAAACGCGGTGACAGTGAAGGATGTTGCCCGTGCATTGCGTACGCAGAAGCGGATGCTGAGCTCGACCAAGGTAGTCGAATCATCGGTACGCGTTCAGACGGACCGCTTGGACCGTCTGATCGACATGGTCGGTGAGATGGTGATTGCGCACTCGATGATCGCTCAGGACAGTGGCCTTATTTGCAACAAGAGCCAGGATCTCCAGAAGAAGATCGGACATGCGAGCAAAATCGTTCGTGAGCTGCAAGACCTGAGCATGTCTATGCGCATGGTTCCGCTTAAGCCGACGTTTCAAAAGATGGCGCGCGTCGTGCGCGATCTCTCAAGCAAGTCAGGAAAAAAGGTGCAGTTCATTACTCAGGGAGAAGACACCGAAATTGATCGCAATATGGTCGATCTTATCAGCGACCCGCTCCTGCACATGGTCCGGAATGCCGTCGACCATGGCATTGATGATCCTGCAGACCGAGAAAAGCGAGGAAAACCTCGTGAGGGAACAGTGCTGCTTTCTGCATACCACTCTGCCGGCAATGTGGTGGTCGAGGTCCGGGACGATGGCCGCGGACTTGATCGGGATGCCATTGTAACCAAGGCGCGAATGCGAGGAATTCTGAGCGAAGAAAGCAACTTGAGCGAGCGGGAGATTCTGAACCTTATCTTCGAACCCGGTTTCTCCACCGCTAAAACCATTACCGACGTTTCCGGTCGGGGAGTCGGACTGGACGTCGTGAAACGGAATATCGAAATGCTGCGCGGAAAAATCGAAGTCCAGTCTGAACCCGGAAAGGGAAGTACCTTTAAGATTCGTGCCCCCCTTACGTTGGCAATTATCGACGGCATGGTGATCCTCGCCGGTACAGAACGGTATATCATACCCACTATTTCGATTGTGCGATCTTTGCGGCCCAAGAAAGAAGAACTTTCCACGATCTTTAGCCGAGGAGAGATGCTTTCAGTCGAGGGAAGGCTTATCCCGTTGTTTCGGCTATCCAGTATTTTTCATGTCGAGGGATCGGAGGAGGATCCTTCCAAGGCGCTGGTCGTGGTCGTGGAAGACAGCGGCCAGTATGCCGGTGTTCTTGCTGATGAGCTCTTGGGTCAGCAGCAAATCGTCATCAAGAGCCTTGGAGAGACGATGCGCGGAATCCGGGGTATATCCGGAGGTGCCATAATGGGGGATGGGCGCGTCGGACTGATTTTGGATATCGGCGGGTTGGTAAAAATCGCCAACGAACAGGTCAGTGAGGAACGGGCCGAGGCCGTATAAAAAGCAGCAGCTATCAACCAACCAAAGGGAGGTACTAATATGAGTTTCAATGCACAGGCGGTGAGAAGTAGTGAAGTTCTAGCTGACATGTCGTTCAAAGCAAGCAAGTATCTGACTTTTGATCTTGCTTCGGAAGCATATGGCTTGGAAATCCTCAAGGTACAGGAAATCATCGGTATCATGCCGGTAACGAGGGTGCCTCGCACGCCAGAATTTATCCGCGGCGTGATCAACCTGCGGGGAAAAGTGATCCCGGTAGTAGACCTGCGGCTGAAGTTCAAGATGGAACCCAAAGAGGATACTCGAAGAACCTCCATCATCGTGGTACAGGTCAAGCAAGAGGGCCGACAGGTTACTATGGGCCTCATCGTCGATGATGTTTCCGAGGTCATCGATATCGATGGTGAGAATATCGAGCCAGCGCCTGAGTTCGGGGCCAGTGTGAACACCGATTTTATCATGGGTATTGCCAAAATAAACCAGCGCGTCATAATCCTCCTGGACGTTGATCGGGTTTTGTCTAATGGCGACGTTGCCATGCTGGAACAGGCGGCACAACGTCAGTGAGAATGTGCTTCAGATGATAATGCGCCATGCCTTTCTGAGATGCCAGGTACGGTGGAAAAGCGACTCGACATGGCTGAAACCAGTAAATTCATGAAATTTGGCCTTAATGGCGCTGACTTGACGGCGGAGCAGTTTCGCACCATCAGCCAAACGGTACACCGGATCTGTGGAATCAATCTTCGCTCCGGGAAGGAAGCGTTGGTGCGGTCACGTCTGATGAAACGAATGCGCCTGCTGGGCATAGGCAGCTTTGATGAGTACCTCGCCTATATGAATGATGATGGGTCGGGCAAGGAACTCGGCCACATGATCGACGCTATCACGACGAATAAGACGGCTTTTTTCCGTGAGGCTGAACACTTCACCTATCTAAGGAAGCATATACTGCCCGGTACGACCAACAAACGGATTCGCTTCTGGAGCGCCGGGTGTTCTTCGGGAGAAGAGCCGTATTCACTGGCCATCATCCTGCATGAGGATATACCCTACGTCAATTGTGCCGACGTGAAGATCCTGGCAACGGATATTTCAGTACGGATGCTGGATCGAGTGCGAACAGGTGCGTACGGTGAGCATGCTCTTCAGGGAGTTCCCCCAACCTTGATTCAGAAGTACTTTGACCGGCGGAATAGTGCTGCCGAGTGCACATACCGTATTAAGGATTGCGTAAAATCGCTTGTCCAGGTGGTATGGTTGAACCTGATTGATCCGTGGCCGATGAAAGGCCCCTTTGCGGGTATTTTCTGCCGTAATGTCATGATTTATTTTGATCGTCCGACGCAGCAGAAACTGGTGAATCGCTTCTGGGATCTTCTTGAACCAGGCGGACACCTGTTTGTAGGGCATTCGGAGAGTCTATCCGGTATATCTCATAAGTTTTTGTATGTAAGGCCAGCGGTGTATCAGAAACCTATCGGCTAAACGGGCTTGATAAACATGAAGGTTATTGTGGGTGTTGCGGACATGAAAATCGGCAAAGAGGGCGATCAGCTTGTTACCCATGCTTTGGGAAGTTGCCTCGGACTGATGGTCTATGATCCGGTTATACGAATAGGCGGGCTTCTGCATGCAATGCTTCCGCTTGCGAAAATTAATGAGGAGAAAGCGCGGACCAATCCTTACATGTTCGTGGATGTCGGGGTGCCGGAGTTGTTTCATCAGCTCTATGATCTCGGAGGTCAAAAAAACCGCTTGATCGTCAAGGCGGCGGGTTGCGGAAAGCCGCTCGGCGACAATGAGGCTTTTCGCATTGGAGAGCGCAACTTCACCGTTCTGAAGAAGCTGCTGTGGAAGAACAATATCCTGCTGGAGTCGGAGGATGTCGGTGGGACATTCAGCAGAACGGTGTTTTTTGACCTCCTTACCGGAAGGACAACGATTCGCTCCAATGGGCAGGAGACAGAGCTGTGAACGAGAAAGACAAGAAAAAAATCTTCTCTCAGGTGCAGAATTTCCCCAGTATGTCTGGCGCTGCCGCAAAGCTTCTAGCATTGCTGGACGATCCTGATACAACACCGGGCCAGATAGAAGAAGTTGTACGGTACGAGCCCAGCCTGACGGCAAATATCCTCAAGCTGTCTAACTCAGCCTATTTTGGGCTTCCAACGAAGGTCGGTTCGGTTAAGCAGGCAATCATTCTTCTGGGATGGAAGCGGGTCACCCAGGTGGTGATGACAAGCTGTGTGAGCGCTCTGATGGCAAAACCGATCGTCGGGTATGAACTGCCTGCCGGAGAACTGTGGCGCCATTCTATTGGCGTATCGATTGCTGCGGAAATGCTGGTGAAAGAGCTTAAGCTCCAGTCAGCGCATGAAGTGTATACCGCCGCCCTTCTTCACGACCTGGGCAAGCTGATTTTGGGGAGCTTCGTTAAGAGCGAGCTGTCTGTAATCGAAGCAAAGGCGGCTGACGGGATCGCGTTTGATGAAGCAGAGAGGCTGGTGCTGGGAATGGATCATGCCGAAGTTGGCGCCGAGATCCTTAAGAGCTGGTCCTTGCCGGCGGAGGTTATCGAGATTGTGCGCTGGCATCATGATCCTGGTCGCGCAGTAAAGCCCACCGTGGGAATAGATATTGTGCACGTGGCGAATGTCCTCTGCCTTACTATGGGAATCGGAATCGGTCGGGAAGGACTGCGTGTCGAGCTCTCGCCAATGGTGACGGCACGACTGGGCTTGAAACCTGCTGTACTGGAAATCGTTGCCAGCCAGACCCTGCAATGGGTCGACGAGTTGCGGGACATGTTCAAGAAATAATGGCTGACAGCTGACCTCATGGTACCGTCAGGCCTTAACGGCACCGACAGGTACACCATCCGGATAGAGGAGCGGCGGCCGGACAACAGTACCAAGCAGGAGTATGAACCGTTTATCCTCACGCAGCGATGGGTGTTGTATTGAGAGCGGGTATAGATTTTTAAAAGGATGACTAGCGATGGCCTACAATATTCTCGTTGTAGATGACAGCAGTGTGATGCGGACTATGATTATTAAGTCGCTCGGCATGAGCGGGGTCGAGCTTGGAGCAGTGCACCAGGCGGCAAACGGAAGCGAAGGCCTCAAAGCACTCGGTGAGAACTGGATCGATCTGGTAATCGTTGATATCAATATGCCGGTTATGAACGGGGAAGAGATGATCGAGAATATGCAACAGAGTGCGGAGATGAGTTCGATTCCGGTAATCGTGGTGTCGACTGAAGGGAGCGAAAAGCGCATCGAGCAGCTGAAACAAAGGGGCGTGAAATTCATCCACAAGCCGTTCACGCCGGAAAATGTCCGCGACGCGATTCGGGAAATCATGGAGGAAAACCATGGGAACTGATATTGGCAAAATACTGCGCACTGTTGCGGCGGAGATGCTTGAAGGTCTTGCGTTCATTTTTGCTGTCCCAGCAGAAGAAGATATTGGGGAAACTGATAGTGAGTCCCTGCTGATTGCTAACGTTTCTTTCAGCGGTCCCTTTTCGGGCGGCGTGGTGGTGCTGGTGTCCAAAAATGCTCTCCCTGAGCTTGCGGCAAATATGCTGGGAGTGGATACGGGAGAGGACATTTCTGTTGAGCAGCAGCAGGATGCTCTGAAAGAGCTGCTCAATGTTATCTGCGGAAATCTTTTGCCTGCGGTGGCGGGGAATCGGGAGATTTTTCATATCGGCGTTCCGGCGATCATTCAGCAGGAAGAAATAGCTTCCTGTACCAGCGGATTGAGGCTGGCTGGGGCCGCCAAGCTCGAACTGGATGACGGTATTTTCAGCATGATGTTGTATACGGAGAAGGAACTTGGTGAGGCGGTGAGCTGATACGGTCGGAAATATTTTTGTCGTGAATGTGTGAATCGTATGGTACGAGTTCTTATTGTTGACGACTCTGCAGTTGTTCGAAAGATTCTCAGCGAAGAGCTTTCCCGGTACAAGGACATTGAAATAGCCGGTACTGCCGTCGACCCCTATGTAGCACGGGACAAGATAGTCGAGCTGCGGCCTGATGTGATTACCTTGGACCTGGAAATGCCGAGAATGGATGGGCTCTCTTTTCTCGCAAAGCTGATGAAGTACTATCCGCTGCCGGTAGTAGTGCTGAGTTCACTGACGCCTAAGAACAGCGAGACTGCGCTGCAGGCGCTCGCTCTAGGAGCGGTGGAAGTAATCTGCAAGCCAGGATCCGCGTATTCCACTCCCGATATATCCCGAACACTGGTACACGCTATTCGGGCGGCTGCTTCGTCACGCATTATCCGCGAGGAAAAAAAAGAACCTGCGGCCGCTCCCCGCAACCTGGGGGCGCTGCTTGAAAAGACAACCAACAAAGTAATTGCGATCGGTGCTTCCACTGGGGGTACAAAAGCAATTGAATGTGTTCTCCGGGAGCTGCCCGCGCATTCTCCCGGCACCGTCATTGTGCAGCATATGCCGGCAAACTTCACTACAACCTTCGCTCAACGACTCAACAAAATTTGCCCTATGGAGGTGCGGGAAGCTAACGATGATGACCATGTTGTGCCGGGTATTGCTCTGATTGCTCCCGGTAACCACCATATGGTTCTGCGCCGAAGCGGCGGTGTTTACATGGTCAAAATAAAGGATGGGCCTCCGGTTCACTATCAGCGGCCGAGCGTCGATGTCCTGTTCCAGTCGGTTGCCCAGTATGCCGGCAAGAACGCGGTCGGCGTTATCCTTACTGGTATGGGTGCTGATGGTGCGAAAGGCCTTCTGGCCATGCGGGAACGCGGTGCTGTTACCATTGCTCAGAACGAGGCCAGCTGTGTCGTCTTTGGAATGCCCAAAGAAGCTATTAACCTAGGCGGCGCCTGTAGCGTCGTCCCGTTAGGAGAAATGGCCCATGCCATTGTTACTGCATTGGACGACCACAACGGCACCGATCGGAGCGTAAGCGAGAGGACTGATTATGCCTGATATTTTTGGAATCCTGATGACCGGAAAGAGTGCACTGCTGGTACAGCAGAAGTCGGTGGACGTTACTGGCCAGAATATTGCCAATGTCAATACCGTTGGATATTCCCGGCAGCGGGTAAATCTCTGTACCAATGAGCCGATCGATGGTTCTCCTGGCCAGATGGGTACCGGAGTTCGAGCTGCAGAGATTCAAAGAATCCATGATCAGTTTCTTGGGATTCAAATTACTCGAGAGAACGAAGATCTCGGCAGGTGGGAGACTCAGAAAAACAGCATGGAACGCGTGGAAATGGTTTTTGATGAGTCCGACGGATATGGCCTTGGCCAGGCAATGACGGATTTCTGGGATGCCTGGCACGACCTGGCGAATAACCCTTCCGCTCAGCCGGAGCGCACCGTAGTGAGAGAACGCAGTATGGTCCTCGCTGAGACCTTCAACAAGATGCATGCTGACCTCCAGGCGCTTCAGAGAGAACTGGACGTCAATATTGAAGGGACCGTAAGAGAAATAAATGAAATCAGCGTTCAGGTTGCCGAACTAAATGAAAAGATCGCGGTTGCGGAAATCCGGGGGCAGAACGCCAACGATTTTAGAGATACCCGTGAACAGTTGCTTAAAGATCTCTCCGGCCTCATTGATATCCAGACCTTTGAAAACAGTGATGGCCACGTCACCGTGACGCTGCAAAGCGGCAAACCGCTGGTAGAAAACGACCGGATGTGGGAGCTTTCAACCGAACCGAACGGCTCCGGATTTCTGAATATCTTTTGGACCGATTCTGACGGTAATGTCTCTGACGTAACCAGCACCATTGAAGGCGGCAAGCTAAAAGGATGGCTTGAAGTGCGGGATGTCTCAATTCCTCACTATCTGAACCAACTGGACGAATTGGCCGGGACGATTATTGATCAGGTAAACACGCTCCATCAGAGCGGATATGGTCTGGAGGACCCGGTCACGGGGATAGCCTCCACTGGCTATGCTTTCTTTTCCGGGTCATCGGCAGCTGATATGGCTGTAGATACCGAGATCCTTAATGATACCAACAAGATTGCTGCTTCCGCAACCGCTTCCGGTGTTCCGGGTGATAATAGCAATGCCATCGCCATCGCAGGCCTGCAACAGGCTCTGGTTATGAGCGGCAATACGGCAACCTGTGAAGACTACTACAATGCGATGGTTGGTGTTGTCGGAGCCGACGTTCAGGAGGCTACTCTCTATTTTCAGCATCAGACCAATGTCATGAATCAGCTGAGCAACTATCGGGAATCGATTTCCGGCGTTTCTGTCGATGAAGAAATGGTCAACCTGATCAAATTCCAGCATGCCTACGACGCGGCAGCAAAATTGATTACCACAGTGGATGAAATGCTCATAACGGTGCTAAACATGCGGTAGTATGATTTGCTGCTGTTTTTTTGCCTTACCGGTTAATGATGGATGAAGCGAAGGAGTGCATGATGCGGGTAACCAATCAATCTATGGCAAATAGCATTACCGGGAACCTTTTTCGAAATATCGAACGGCTCTACAAAACGCAGAACATCATCTCCTCCACAAAACGGATAAATCGTCCGTCCGATGATCCTACCGGAATGGCTCATGTGTTGAACTACCGTGAGACAATCGCGCGTATCGAACAGTACCAGCGCAATATTATGTATGGCAAATCGAATCTGGAACACGTCGACGGCGCGCTGGATACCGTCGGCACTCTTCTGACTCGAGCCAAAGAACTTGCTGTGTATCAGGCAACCGCTACTGCTACAGCTCAGACCCGAGCTATTGCTGCAGAAGAAATCAACGACATTCACGATCAGATCATGCAGCTTGCGAATACTAAGGTGACCCAGGGGTATCTGTTTGCCGGCCATCAGACCGATACGCCACCGTACTACGACGATACCCGGCTAGGCTCGCAAGGGGTCGACCAGGCAACCTTTGTTTTGAATCGGACTGAAACCTGGACCATTTCAGTGGGATCGAAAAGTTTTACCGTTGATGTGGCAAATGGTACCAGCCTGACCGCCCTCCGTGATGCTATAGAGGCGGCGGATGATGCCGCAGGTAATCTTTTGAGTGCAGCAATTGTGGATGATGGATCCTCATCAAATCCGGATCGTCTCGTGCTCACTGCCAACTGGACGTCAGGCGACCAGACGATCAGGGTGAGCGGAAACACCAGCAATCTTCTCTTCAATACCTCCAACCCTGCTGCACTCATCGATGCAGCTGAGCCAGCAGCAACGTGGGCGGGGACTTCGACCGTCTCTTCGGGAGGAAGTTACAGCGGCACAACCAGCAAGACATTTGAGTTCAGAATTGCCTCTGCATCGGGAACAGGTACTGTGGGCACCGACAGCATAACGATTCAGTGGAATGATGGATCATACGGCGAAGGTGAAATCACGCTTGACGCCACCTATGTTCCCGGAACCCTGATTACTGTTGTTGAAGGGTTGCAGGTACAGCTGGGTGCGGGAACGGTGACAGCGGGCGATACGTTTTCCGTCGATGTTTGGCATCCTGACATGAGCGGAGAGTATGCAACCTACCATGGGGATGAGGGTGCAATCCGCATCGCTGCAGGCGAGAGTGCGCTCCAGCGAGTTAATTTTACCGGAAGTGAGGTGTTCGACAGTGCGGTGGATATCTTTGAGGCGCTCCATGAGCTTCAGGTCGCACTCGAACATAATGATATCGACGGCATTTCCCGGCAGATTGAGCCGTTGGGACAAGCCCTGGAACAGGTAGCGACTGTCCGGGCGGAGGCAGGTGCCCGGCTCAATCGCATCGAAGCGACCGAGACTCACTGGGAGATGTTTCTTCTCCAGGTAACGGAAACGCTTTCCAACACGGAAGATGCCGATCTTGCCAAGGTAACAGCTGACCTCGCCAGCCAGGAAGCCGCCTATCAGGCCTCACTTGCGGCGGCAGCCAAGGTAATTCAGCCCTCACTTATCGACTTTCTCAGGTAACCCACGAGGAGATAAACGATGCAGCCCAGCCAACGAGTGCTCTTCCTGCTCTTCATCAGTTGCTGGCTTGCTGGCACTGTCGGATACGCGCTGGATCCCGAAGCCCTCATTACGCTGAAGCGGGCCGGAGTCCGTGACGATACCATTCAGGTACTCGTGCAGGAAAAGGCGCTGGAAACGTCTGCATTCACTGTTCAGGAAATCGTATCCTTGAAACAAGCGGGCCTGAGTGATGAGACGATCCAGATTGTCGTGCGCGAGGGGTCATTTATGAAAAACCGGGAGCCGGTTGTGTATGGAAAAGAAATCCAACCGCTCAAGTTTGCCACGGTGAACGATATTATCGAGCTTAAACAAGCGGGATTGAGCGATGAGGTTATCAAGGCTCTGATTGTATGCGGGTCAGAAGATCGAAGTGACCAGGAACGGCAACAGGCGTGGGACATGCTCGATTCAATGGGATTAATCATTGACTTGGAGAAACATCACCACTGAGGATTCCTGCCGGCGCTGAGTTGTTTGAACGAATTGGAGAGGTACTAAGATAGTGGCTAAGGAAACAAGAACACCAGCAGCGCGAAATTATTTTCTTGAACCCGGGAGCATTTTTCTTGCCGACAGATCGGCGGTGATCTCAACCGTTCTGGGATCATCCGTCTCGGTATGCTTGTTTGATCGAAAACGGAATGTTGGGGGAATGAACCATTTTTCGTATCCCCTTACGCTTAAAAAGGAGGAAGCGACCGCCTGTTATGGAAATGTCGCAACACTGGCTCTGATCCGAATGATGTATCAGGATGGATCAGAAGGAGCGCATCTCGAAGCTCAGATTTTCGGCGGAGCCTACAACGAGAAGATTTCCTCGAAAGATATCGGCCAGGAAAATTATCAGATGGCCCGAAAACTACTAGCGCGAGAAAGAATCCCCGTCGTTTCGGAAGACGTGGGCGGAAAGAAAGGAAGAAAAATCGTTTTCAATACCGGAACTAACGAGATTGCGGTGATGAAAGTCGAGAACCTGCGCAGGTCAGACTGGTACCCTTATGAGCAGGACCAGCGGTAAGTCCCTCCTTTATACTGCAAACTGCTTCCCACACGCACAACATTCCCAGGTACCCTTATGACTGATACAGATCAGCGTGGAACAATGAGGGCAGGCGACATTGAATCGTCTGCCGCAGTCGCACTGATCAATGACCTCAGAGTGTTTTTGTCCACCTGCATCAGATCTCATTGATGCGCCGGACATCTCATTCGATTCGTTCCATTCATCTTCATGGATCGGCTTCGTCAGCAGCTTCCATAAGGCATCACTCATTCCTCGTATACGCTTCTGATAGATGAAGTGCGCTTCCACGACGAGCGAGCAAAAAGCCCGACCGTACGATTCCACCAGTCGTGCGGTTTCTTTTGCAGCATCGGCTTCTCGGACCAGGTCAGCACCCGGAATTTCCGCAGTAAGAACGCTGCGAAGAGCGCGGGCCAAATCATCGGGATCGTTCTTCTTGAAAAAAAGACCACGAGAAGGACCTTGCTCGACATTAACCGGAAGATCGGAAAGAACGATTGGTTTTCCTAAGCTGCGTGCCTCTTCTACCACCGTACTCCATCCTTCAAAGAGGGAGGGCTGGATAACCGCCAGAGCTCTTCGCATTAGCTGGATTTGGTCATCACGAGGAATATCACCGAGAATATGGAAGAGATCCTCCACTCCCCGACTGTGGATGGTTTGCTGGAGGTGGGAAAAATAGTCCGGTGCCCGGTAGTCACTGGTGCTGCCAGTGCACACGACGTGGACGTCAATACTGTCCTGGCGAAGTCGGTAGACGGCCTCGATGAGACTGAAATGATCCTTGTGCTTCCAGAACTGGTTACAACAGATCATAAAACTGTCGGGGAGCTGATACGTTTGCTGAACTGCCCGGGGGTCGTGGCGGTACCATTCTTCGCAGGGGAGGATATGAAAGGGAAGCAGTCGTGTAATTGCGGAAGAACGGGGATACAGACCCAGGAAATCGTTTTGCGCGTCTTTGCTGCTGAAGACGATAAGCCGCGCCTCCTGGGAGATTGTACTGATGGCATTAGTTCTGCTGGTCAGCTGATCGGGGGTGAAAAGCTGCGGCAGGTGCGCATGCTGTAAATCAGGTATCCAGCATGCAGAACAGATACTGGGCCAGGCGGTATACATGGTTGGATAGAAAAAATCGATCAGTGGAATAAGGTCGGTGATGCTGTGTACTATGGCAACTGAGGCGCCCATAACGTCCCGGGCTTTGCCGGTATTCTGACCGATATAGAACGTGCCGCTAAAGGAATCAATAATGGACGCATGCTCAGAATAATACTCAAGCGCCTCATCGTTGACGATAAAAAAGAGTCGTGGCTGTTCATCGGGCGGTAGAGAGGCGACTGCGGTTACGAGCGAGGTGATGTACGAGACGCCGCCCTTCCATCCTGCGCCTACCAGAAGTATTCCGACGCGAATATTGTGTATCATGCCTGGTTCCTTGTACAGATGCGGTAATCCATTTACAGTAAGCAGTGATCCCATCGAGAAAGGACATGGCGGGATGAAACCCTATCGTTGCAAGACGAGAGATATCCGCCTGCCAGTAAAGGGGATCGCCTTCTCGTATATGGTGTGTATACTGGACCGGCTTGGTGCTTCTGAACGAGCGGATAATGAGATGTGCGATTTCGGCGATGGTAGTTTTGGTGCCGGAGGCCACGTTGAATACGCCCCTGCTACCGGCGGCTATTACCTGTTCGACGACTCGTGCGACATCGGATGCATGAATGAAGTCACGAGTTTCTTCGCCGGTACCATAGACAGCAACGGTGCTTTCCTCCGGATTACAGACGCGGCTGCAGATATCATAGATAACCTGCCGACGCAGCCCTTCCCCGTAGGCGGAAAAGATGCGGAGCACGGCGCAAGGCACGTCATAGTGCTGTGAGAAATCCTGGATCATCTGTTCGCAGATTTGCTTATGACGGCCGTAGGGCGAAATGGGCTGGCAGGGCATGGATTCCGAAACCGGCAGCCCCGGAGGATTGCCGTAGACAGCTGCACTGGAGAGATACACTAAAGCACTGCGAGAAGAATACCGCCGTATGCACTGGAGAAGGAATTCGGTTACGCTAACGCTATCGTGAAAATCGCTTTCAGGATCGGCAACCGATGCACTGACCGACGAGGGTCCGGCAGCATGAATTATCACCGAAGGCCGGACCGAAGCCAGCAGAGAATAAAACCGAATCGATGGAATTTTCAGACAATAGCAGTTCTCTGCCGCTATGCGAAAAATCCCAGCCGTACATGGCCGGGACCGATCCACACCAAATGTGGAATAGCCATGAGAATGGAAATGGTTAAAGAGCCACGAGCCCAAAAATCCGCTGGCACCGGTTATAAGGACCGAAGGTTTCATCTAACAGGTACCTCGATGAAGTGCAAAAGCAACACCATAGCCGCAGTCAGTATATTCATAGCTGACGAGAAATGGAAACTGTCTCATTGTCCGGCGCCAGACATCAAGAAGGTACGGATGCGCCGGGTGAGCAATGTCGTCAAACACGATGATTCCTCCCGGCGCCAGATAAGGAATAACCACACACAGGTCAGCGAAAGCCCCCGTTTCGGAATGATCGCCGTCCACGGTCACTAAGTCAAACCGCTGGTGTGGATTCTGCTGAAAATACTGAGGAAGTATCTGGTGACTGTCACCTGTGAGAAGCGTGATGTTTCCGGTGTGGTTGTGCTTTTCGAGCTCGGACCGAACAAACGCCGGTCCGGGGTTTTCCATTCCGGCATAATTCTCCATCCAGAGATCGCATCCGACGATGTCGACCTTTGACCAGCCGCGAACCACGGTGCAGAGACTGCGGCCGCGCCGGACCCCGATTTCAAGGTACGTTTGAGGATGAAGCATATTTGACGCGGCAAAAAGCACGTTTACGATATCGAGATAGAACCAGTGATGGCCGAACCGTTTGAAGCTTTCCCGATAAAAAGCATCGAGGTAGTCGGTATAGGTGTCGGTCGCGAGGAGATGATGAAAGGACAACAGATCACGCCACAGTTCAGGAGAACTGGCATAGTGAGCCAATGTGCGAGGGGTGAGAATAACGTTCCCATAGAAATTGTGACCATAGTTGAAGCGACTGCCGAGAACGACAGGGCGTAGAGAGGAGACGAGCTGCCGCACCTCATCATGAAACAGAGTGGCGGACGGATGACCGGGATAGAGTTCCAGGAGCATTGTGATCAGTGCGTCAGCCTCAGTAATGCGATTGAGACGAACGAGGCCTATCGCCATGGCGAACATGACCTCAGGGCTGACGCGGTCAGTTTCCCTAAGGCCGGTGAGGAGTTCGAGCGCTTCCAAAGACCGAAAGGTATTGAGATACGAGAAGGCGGTCTGCTTCGAATGATGAAAGAGAGTATTCTGGTCAGTCATACATCCTTCCTGCTCTTGGGCAGACTGATACTGAGGACAACTGATATGGTTAGCGTGACCTTTTCAAGACTGTGGTTGCAGAAAGCGTGCCGCAGGACTAAAGCAACAAATGCCGGAGACTGACGAAGCGGGTTGTTGTTCAATGCATGTCCGTTACAATAGCGAACGGCGCTGTGCTTAATGATCACTATGGCTGACTCGCGGCTCAGCCGGCACATTAAAGGCGATAGTATATCCTTGATCGAATGCACGGTTTGGAAAGTACGCTGAGAGTGTCTGACGGTCGTGCCGGACGTTGGAGATATGACGCTTATAATCCAAAATCTTGACGCCCCGAGAGGAGCGGACGTGAGGTGCGGTCATACGCCTCGAGGATCTCACCGGGAGCATTGCAGCAGGGTGTCACTGGTGGCACTGCTTTTGCACTCGAGAAGCACGGCAGATACTCATCATATTATATGAGGACAGGTGGTATGTCTGGTAAGAAAGTGATAAGGATTTTTCATCAAATGGCACGGTCTGGTGCAACGGTGGTGAGCCGTTGTTTAGGATGCATGCAGAACGTCGCTCTCCTGAGTGAGATTCATCCATGCGATGCACCGGAAATGGCAGCCATTCAGGCTCGTCAATGGCACAATTTGCTGACCCGGGAAGAAGTAGAAGACATTGTTGAGAAGCGAGTCCACCGCCGCTTTTCCGAGGATATTGCCGTTATTGAATCCGCCTGCAGCCGACAGGGCAAAATCCTGGTTCTGAGGGACTGGAGCCATCGGGATTTTACACCGGTAGAAGGAGAACCGCTGCCCACGTATGTTCTGTCGCTTGTTGAAGAGCTGCGGGAACATTTCACCATTGTGCGCACTGCCCTGGTTCGTCATCCCATCGATCAGTGGATGAGCCTTCGGCAACTCACGGCAGCACAGGGGAAGGTGTCCCTGGATTCGTTCCTCTATGGGTACTATCGATTCGCCCAGGAATGCCTTTCTTTAGGGTTCATCCGGTACGAGGATTTTACTCGTGACCCCGATACCCACCTTGAGGTTCTCTGCCAGCGGCTGCATGTTCCTTTCGATCCAGACTACAAGCATAAGTGGACCAGCTACGTCACGATCAGCGGTGACTATCCTCCATCCGGCCGCGGGAGAAATGAAATCCTTCCGCTTCCCCGCCAGACAATCGAGCCGGAACTCTTGCGGCAATTTCAGGGAAATCCACATTACCGCTCTGCTCTGGAAATGCTTGGATACCAAGACTTCTAACTGCTTCCAAAAGTGCACTCAGGCTGACAAACGAAAGTAACGAGGATCCTGCAACGGACTTTTACAGTAGCGTTTGTGCAGTGCCCGCGATGGAGATAATTTTTGCAGTTCTCTGCATGCTCGATCAAACTCAGTTCTTACGAGGACATACAGATGAGCGTCCTTCCGAATCAGCGCGTGCACATCTTCATTGAGCCGCTTGCGGAGGGATGCAATCGTCCAGCGGTCCTGCGGACCGAGGGTTGACCATTGTGCAGCCACGGCTCTCCGTATCGGAAAAATGCGATTCTCCAACGATCCAATGTGAGACAGAAGCCTCTGCCGGCCGGCGAGGAGCGATGCTAATTGATCGAGGGATGACTTGTTCTGTATGATGTGTTCCGCCGAAGCGGTTAATGACCGAACCTGCTCGATGAGAGCGAGTTTCTGTCTATAGAAGAGGATGATCTCTTGTACGGCGAGCATGCGTAGTTTCCTTTTGATCGTTTGTTCCCTGCATAAATACAATCAGTCCCGTTCATGCCGAAAGATCATGGGACAAGCGCGGCAGTTCTGATGTCATGGCTTGCTGCGGAGCAGCTTTGCACTGGCCGATTTCCCGCCACGCCTGATTAAGTCTGTTCAGCATGCCGATCACCTGATCCATCCGTTGGGTTCCCTCACGCTCTATCTTGGACTGGATGAGCTGACGGAGCATGAAGAGATAGAGCCTGCGCAAATTGAATGCAAGCTCGCCGCCTTCATCGATATTGAGAGAAAAGTTGAGTTCCTGGATGATATCATAGGCACGATTGAGGTTGTTGCACTTGCCGGCAAAGTCACGCGCATGAGCGCATTTTTTTGCCCGGTGGAGAAAGCTGATTGCTCCGTCGTAGAGAAGCACAACCAGCTTACCCTGATCGGCAGTAACAATATCCATTTTTCTGTACTGCGTTTGTGCGTATGCCTGCATCATCAGCCTCCTATGGAATAAGTGTTTTCTTGTGACTATATTTGAACTGAGGGGAAGACGTTTCGCGAATGTTGCTCCTGACTTCTTATAGTGTGATACCGCTAATCATTGTCCCTTGTCATTGCTTCGATCATCGATGTGAGCAAGGTGGTTTGGCCCTGTAACTCCTTAAGATACGCCTCCAGCTGGGAGTAGCGGGTGTTGAGACGGTTCTCCACCAGGTCGAGCCGGCGCTCTTCACGATCGATTTTGCTGTCGATGTTCTCGATGATCCCCTCATAATTTTCGATTAGAACGGATACGATTCCGGGGTTGGCATCAGTGTACGGGTTACTCAGGTCACTCATATTCTGGTGAAGCGACTCGGCAATACCCGCGGTACTGCGGACTGTATCGTTGACAAAAAGCGAGCAGACCGCTTCAATGTCATTATTCAACGCAATCGCGAGTGCTGCGCTGTCGATAGTCCAGCGGCGGGCGCTGACGGAATATTCTTGTTCGCCGGATGTGAATTTGACTGTGTCATCGTCGGTTTGTATCCCGATTTGAGATAGATGAGTATAGGTATCGGTACCGTCAACGAGTCCTGACACCAGGCTGGTGAGAATGCTGTTAATATTCTGTTGGACGATCTGGAATGCATAATTTCCGATCATCGGGCCGGTGTAAGATTCATCGCCAGCTGTGATTCGAGCGGTCTGGGCTTTAATATAGTCCAGAACCCCGTTTACTGCATCGACGAATTCTTCAATTTTGGCAGTAATAGCCTCGATGTCGTTGACGGTGGAGATGGTGGCAGTGCCTGTGCTGTGGAGATTGACGGTGATTCCCGTCAACAGGTCACTTACGGAATTCGAACTGCGCTGGATGTACTGTGCTTCATCAGTCGGATAGCCGTCAACTTTGAGCATCGCATTCTGGGCTTTTTGAGTCTCGGAGAAACCGTAGCCGCTCGATCCGGCTTTGGAAAAGTTGTCGAGAGAATGCGTTATGTTCTCGATGCGGTTCATCGCTCCCGAGTCCGTGCCGGTAAGCTGCAGATGATAGGCAGTGTTGAGACCGGTTCCATCATTCACGATGGTTGCAATCACTCCCGGATTGTTCTCATCATTGTTGATGAGGTCTCGCAAGCCAGAAAGAGTCGTATTTGCTGGAACGGCAATGCTAGTAGTGATCCCCGCGTAGGTATAAGAAAAGTGACCAGCCGAGACAGTAACCGAAGTACTGTTCAGATCGCTGAATCCGCTGTGCGTTTCCACTTCAGCCTGAGCGAGTCCCTGATCGACAGCATCCTGCACCGTTGTATTGAAAACGTCTAGAGAGAAGCTGTCCCCGCCGGTAACGGTGCCTGCCGCAAAGGAAATGGTTACTCCCTGGGCAACTTCGAGGCCGGTGTATTCCGAGGCGCTGACCGTTATCGTCCCGGTGTTGCCTTCAGTATCAAACCAGGCGACATCGAAGGAGTCAGTTCCAACGGTTTTGCTTCCTGATCCAACAATTGAGAACGAAAATGTTTTGTTGGTATTCCCACAATAATTGCCGTCAGCCGTAGGCGTAGCAGTTCCCGACCAGGTACCAAGCTCAATGTCATCGATGTCGGTTGCATATGCCTTCATGGTGAAGGTCGCGCTGCCACCTTCGAAAATACCTTCACCGAAAGAAACGGAGATGCCGTCTTCAATCTCGATGCTTTCCCCCGGCGTGTAGTCACTTCCGAGTTCAATGGTGCCGCTGCCGCCCCCATGGTCCCCGGACCAGAAGATGGTCCAAGAGCCGCTCCCCACGGTTTGCTGAGTTGCCGGGCCGGTGAAGGTATAGGTGCGGTACCCGTCTGAGCCGACAACACTTTTTACGGCGGTAAAGGATCCGCTGCTGGCAATAGTCGTTGTTGTGGCAGCAGTGAGGCCGGACGTATCTGCCGGGGAAATGTCATTGGTGCAAAAATTCAGCCGGGTCGGGTTGCGCGTCACGGTCAGAGCATAGTCCTTGCCGCCATTATCTGCGGTTATGCTGAGCCGATACGGATTGGTGGCCGACCCATCGTTGAGGATTGCAGCAGTAACCTTGTTAACGCCGCTGTTTTCTGCATCGTTGTTGATCAGATCCTGGAGCTCTTGCAGGGTAGTTGCAGCACTGATGTCAGCAGCATCGATGGTGATCGCACCGTGGCTTCCAACCTGAATGACCAAGTCGCCGCCGCTATCCCCAATCGGCGTCGTATTTCTGTCGGCCCACCCCTGAGATGCAATGGTATGCTGAACTGCGGAAGCAACGGTGATGGTATGGGCGCCGGGCAATGCAGCGCTGGTGTTCGTTACCGTGAGAACGGTTTCGCTGCTCGAGGAAGAGGCGCGCGAATAGAAGGATGTTTCGCTGCTGAGATCCTGGGCCTGTTGTTCCAGGATCAATATTTTGGCATCCAGCCCCTGCAAGGCGGTAATCTTAGTGTTCCATTCGGCTCTCCAGTCATTAAGCTCATTGATGTGAAAACGCTCCGCCTCCATCAACTCATCGACAAAGTCTACCCAGTTCGTGTCCGATGCAAGCCCGGAATACTGAACCTTTCCTGCAGTTGCGCTCGTAGCGCTGTTAACCGATGAAACGCTCATGCTGTATCCTCGTGTTCTCTCACTGGTGGATGCTCATTGATCGTAAGATTCTACTTCATTAGCAATCGATGTGCCAAGAATCCCGGCAGCGTTGGTGAGAGTGTTAGCCGGCCAAAATAAAAGGTTTATCAGGTTAACAGGTAGCTAGGCAACATCGAATGAGTCGAACTTCTCTCCACCGGCTGGAATAAAACCGGCGTTATTTTCCCTCTGATGAGGAAACTTTTTCCTGCTGAGCCGGACTGAATTTCTTTCTTTGTATCGGCACGAGGGACAAAATACTTGATTCGGTGATTCCGGCAGTTTGATATATGCATCGACACTGATCGGGAACGCTGAAGGCACATGTGTCCCAAGGATGTGAAAATATATGTGAATACCGTTGCTTAGATGGTATTCGGGAGCGGCTTGATGACGCTAAAGTTAAAGTTCAGATTCAAGTTTAACGGTAACGATGAGTAAAAGGTATGAATTTTGAATGTACGGTTTCGTGCAGGAGTATGTACGCGAGGAACACTATGAGATCACCAAAAAACGAACACCTGATGAGTATCCGTGAGGTAAGCCGCATAACCAATACGCCCAGTCACACGATCCGCTTCTGGGAACAAGAACTTGAAGGAATTGTAGTTTCTCGGAGAAGCAGAGGCGGACAACGGCAATATTCTCCTCAAACAGTTCAGATGATCGAGGAGATCCGTCGTCTTCGACGTGAAGGGGTCAGCCTGCAGAAGATTCGCCAGATGCTCGGATCGAGTCAAAACGATGACTCTTCACGGGTGCATGGTATCGATGCGCTGGCCGAGCGGGTGAGCGCACTGGTGCGACAAGAAATTTACTCTTTTTTGCGAGGACATGAACAACAATGAAAAGAGCACTGATTACAGGAATTACCGGTCAGGATGGCGCGTATTTGGCGGAATTTCTTCTCGGCAAGGGTTATGAGGTACACGGAATCAAACGACGGGCCTCTTCATTCAATACCGGCAGAATCGATCATCTCTATCAGGACCCTCACGAGAAGAACCGTTCTCTTGTTCTTCACTATGGAGATCTCACGGATGCCACGAATCTTATTCGGATCGTGCAGCATGTGCAGCCGGATGAAATCTACAACTTGGCAGCTCAGAGTCACGTTGCCGTTTCTTTCGAGACTCCTGAATATACGGCAAATGCAGATGCGCTCGGTACGCTTCGTCTTCTTGAATCGATAAGAATCCTCGGCTTGAACGAGAAAACGCGGTTCTACCAGGCATCGACCTCCGAACTCTTCGGCAAGGTGCAGGAAGTGCCGCAGCGGGAGTCAACTCCTTTCTATCCCCGGTCTCCCTACGCCACCGCAAAACTCTACGCATACTGGATTACGATTAATTATCGGGAAGCGTACGGTCTCCATGCGAGCAATGGCATTCTTTTTAACCATGAGTCGCCGCTGCGGGGAGAAACGTTCGTGACCCGGAAAATCACGAGAGCGGCTGCCCGCATCAGTTTGGGCCTTCAGGATAAGCTCTACTTGGGGAATCTCGACGCCAAGCGCGACTGGGGCCATGCCCGGGACTATGTCATAGCCCAGTGGTTAATCCTCCAGCAGCCGCAGCCTGATGATTATGTCATCGCCACCGGCGAGCAGTATACCGTCCGGGAATTCTGCGAACAGGCCTTCGGCGAGGCAGGGATTAATCTGCGCTGGAAAGGGTGGGGAGTCTACGAGAAAGGATTCGATGCGGAAAACGGCCGGTGTCTGATTGAAATAGATCCCCGTTATTTCCGTCCAGCCGAAGTTGAGACACTCCTCGGTGACTCAGGCAAGGCCAAGGCGGTACTGGATTGGAAAGCATGCGTCCCGTTTTCCACTTTAGTACGGGAAATGGTGAAGTGCGATCTCGATGAAGCACGAAAAGAGGAAGTCTGCCGGGACCATGGTTTCCGAGTCTATAACTACTATGAATGAGTTCTAATGCCATCAATAGAGGAGCGGCCGTATCGCGACTGTTCCTCTGCTGAGAGCCCGGCCATGATGGAGCCGTAAGAAGTTGTTAGCTCCCTGCTCTTGGTAAAGGAGGGTTAGAGTGGATTTTGACGTGAGTACACATCCTCCTGCATCTGCCTTTAGAAAAGGGGGACTCTCCATCGGCAAACAGATAGCTGCGCTTCAGTCACGCCGTTGGCGTGATTACCCCCAGCTGACAAGCTGGGCCTTTTGACGATGTCGTCAATCATCCGTAGCGAAGAAAGGATCTGCACAGTGAAAGGGAATGCCGAATATCCTCACGAACGATGCGACATTATCGGAAACACCGTCACCAAGCCCGAGCCCGCGAATGCAGGAGCTGGACGGATCTCATCTTTTGACGTGGCACGCGTGCTGACCAAGCATGCCGGACCCGATCAAGGGCTCTTTGTTGAGGTCGGTGCGGGGGACGGTCTTTGCTCCAGCATAACGGTCTCTTTAGAACGAAAAGGATGGACTGGTCTCCTGATTGAAGCGGAAGCGGAAAAGAGCGCCCAGTGCATGGCTAACCGGCCGGCCTGCGGCGTTCTGAATTACACTTGTATCGGAACCGAATCGCCGCTGGCCAGCGGAGCGGGGTTCTGGAACCAGCCGCCGCAGTCGCAGAACCTGAGCGAGAAAGCCAGAACGATCAGTTCGATTTTGAACGAATACGACATTGCGAATCCTGATCTTCTCGTCCTGAATGTGTCCGCGGCAGGAAAGACTATTCTTGACGGGCTTGACACAACGAAGCATCGTCCAGCCTTCATGATTATCGCCGGCAGTGATGAGCAGAGCATCGTCGCGCCGCTGGAATGCGGCTACGAGCTTCTGGAGAGCGATGTTTCGGAGCAAGGAGATCTTTACCACCTGTTCCACGCCTCCGACAAGCTCTCAAGCCAGTGTTCTGAGGTTCAACCTGTGGACCTTCAGGTTGCATCACGGGATCGTCTCAAGGGGGCCTGGGACATAGCGGCGAGGAGCAACGCGAGTTATCCGGGGAAGTACGTAGCCTATTACTCGTTGAATGTAGATGGCCGGTATTTTGAAGGAGAGCGGCCGTGGGAGGAGCGCTGGTCGTA
>Ga0116143_10000612_pt1 | contig 48595 bp, 28 predicted proteins | sample AD_UKC034_MetaG_FD_89745 | JGI IMG/M metagenome (GOLD analysis project Ga0116143, IMG submission 89745) | Active sludge microbial communities of municipal wastewater-treating anaerobic digesters from USA - AD_UKC034_MetaG | ecosystem: Engineered > Bioreactor > Anaerobic > Digestate | place: USA... | reverse complement strand
TCGCATCTTTACATTTGACGCCCGGGATAAACGTTTTTGATTAACTCGATTTTTGATTAATTCCCTCCGGCTAATGTGCTGCCACCCGACTTTTTGAAGGCCTCCAGCCCTGTTATTAAGCATCGAAGGCGTCTTCAAACCCGCGGGCGCTCCACCGGCCGCATCGTCCCAACTCCGGCCCTGGGCCTGTTATTTGACGGGGCGGCGGTTTGTTTATAGAATAAAGACAGTTAATAGGGGGATTTGTATTTTTGCCAAAATGGAGACGACATGCTCGGAAAACCCGCCCGAAAATTTTCGTTGGTCTTCTTTCTGACCGCCGGTCTCCTGCTGACCGGCCTCCGGATCGGCCGGGCCGCCGAGGGCATGATCGACCCGCTGGCCGAGTTTCCGAAGGTGGAGGGGCGGAACCTCTTTCTGCCTGACGAGCGGGCCCAGGCGACCATCGAGTCCGATTACACCCCGCTTCTGAAGCCGCTGGAACTGGCCGGGGAGATGGGCCGGTACCGGCTGGTGATCACCCCGCGCTCCGACCGCTGGGCGGCGGTCACCCTCTTCCAGGGCGAACAGCCGGTCGGAATGGCCGGTCATCCGCAGGTCTTTTCGGCGGCCGGGGAGGCGCTCCTGAAGTTCCCGGAAACGACCGCCTCCTGGCGCCGCCTTGATCCGGACGAGAAACCGGAACAACTCTCCGCCGGGCCGTCCGGCTGGGAGGTTGTCAAACCAACCGATTCGATACCACTGGGTCCGAACCAGCGGATAGCGGAAAGTTTTTACTTTAAGTTGGAGCCGGGCCGGTGGTGGTTGATGCTCTCCGGGAATGGCCTCGCCTTCAACCCCCGGATCTTCGTCAACGGTCGGGAGGCGGCGGCGCGCGATTACAACCAGGTTGACCTGGCCGGCCTGACAAGCGCCGACACCAACACCGTCACCATTCTTTATGACACCACCGCGCCGGCGCGCCAGAATATCAAAGAGACCCGGGTGGCGCTTTCCCTGAAGCTGATCCGGACCGAGGCGGTGGGCCTCCTTGGATATGTCGGCCACCCCCAGTACGCGATGCTGGAAGGCCTTCGGATCTTTCCCCGCACCACCTTCTTCATCCTGGACCGGAACGGCCGGGAGCTTCTTGACCGGGCAGTGGTTGACCTGTCGAAACTGAAGATCGAGCCGGCCCGGATTCAGTACGCCTCGATCCTCAATCGGAGCACCGCCGAGAACGGCTTCTGCCGGCCGGCCGGCAGCCGGTACCGGTTTGACAATGGCCAGCCGGGCTGGTTCTGGGGCGGCCACGAGAACCATCCGCCCACTCACGCGACGACCGACCGCTACGTTGAAAGCTACCGTTCGATGGGTGTCAACGTCCTGCGCCTTATCTCCATGCGCCACGAACTGGTGCGGGATTACCGGGACAACTCGCTCGACCCGGTCCAGCTGGATAAGCTCCACTACCTGATTTACCGGCTCGGCCAGGCGGGCATCTACTTCCATTTCACCCTCTCTTCCTACGGCAACTACGAGGGGGATACCGATCCGGGCGGCACCGAACCGGGTATCTGGGCGACCGCCTGGGACCGGGGCAGCATGGAGAAGACCGGCCGCAGCGTGACGGGCGAGGGGCAGATGACCAGCCCCCGGATCCGGGAGCTGGACAAGCAGCTCTTCAGGAACCTGCTGACTTCGAAGAACCCTTACAACGGGCTCCGGATCTGCGATGACCCGACGGTGATGACGGTGGAACTGGCCAACGAGATTGGACTGGGGGGGCGTCGTTTCGACTGGTCGATCCAGTACGACCCGGAGGTCTACAAGTACCAGATGCACCTCTGGAACCAGTACCTGCTCAAGAAGTACGGTCCGCGCGAGGTCTACTACCAGGATTACGCGCTGGGCAAACTCTGGAAGGCCGAGGATTACTACAAGGGCGAGGACCCGGCCGCCGACGCGGTCAGCTGGCCCCAGAATTTCAAGGGCAGCCGCACCCGGCCGGTCTCCTACTATCGCTACTACCTGGACGGGGTGAACCGGATCGCCAACCCGCGCATCTCCGACGCCATGGAGTGCCTGAGCCGGATCCAGGAGGACTGGTTCCGCGACCTGTACGCCTATCTCAAGAATGAGTGCGGGGTCAAGGTCGGCATCGGCGCCAGTTCGGACGGGTTCAACATCTACCAGGTGGGTGCCCGGCTGGCCAATGCCCGGTCCCTGGACGTCACCGACGGCCAGGCCTACGGCGGGGCCGGCCAGATCACGCGCGGCTTCGGGGGCTGGGGATACCTTACCGACGGTTTCTACGTCTATAACCGTCCTTCCTTCGCCCGGGAGTGGGGTTCCTGGTGGACCAGCAGCGCCCAGCCCTGGGAGTTCATAGTGCTGGCCGCGGTCCTGGCCCGCTACAACGGCTACGACGGTTTCACCCACCACAAGCTCGGCGGCCTGCTCTACCCGGTCCGGGATCCCCGGCGCTATACCATCAATCCCTGCGGCGACATCCGCCGGAGCGCCTTTTCACTGGCCGCCTGGATAATCCAGCGTTCCCGGATTGAGGAGATCGAGCCCAAGATCATCATCGGGTTCCCGGAGGATGACGTTTTTTACGGCGGCGCCAACATTCCCTTCAGCAATCACCTGGGCACCGGTTTCCTGACCGGGCAGCTTTCGACCGAGGAGTATTATTTCAAGAAGGAGTATGACGGCCCGGCCGACCGGATCGTCTTTCACGCCGGCCGCGGGCCGACCGGGGACTACACGAAGGCCCGCCACGCCATCCTCTGGTGCCACGGGAATTCCGACCGCTTCGCCCAGGATTACAATTACAAGGAGAAGTGGTTCGCCAGCCACGGCATCAAGTTCAAGGAGGGGGAAAGCTGGTACCTGGACGACCATTACCTGGCCACCACCGAGGACCTGCGCGGGCCGAACCAGGAAGTCTTTCTCGGGAAGCTCTACGAGGCGCTGAAACGCTGGGGCCACCCGCTGCCTTTCAGCCCGGATGAGATACTCAAGGGTTGGTGGAGCCCGGACCGGAAGGCGGCCATCGAGTTTGAAAAGATGCGGATGACCGTGGACCGCGAAGACCTCCAGCTTTACCTGGGGCGTTTCAAGGGCGTCGGGAGCCACCGGCTTTCCCGGCTGTCGGTTGCCAGCGACGAAGAGCAGCTCTCGGCCGCCTGCGTGCCCTTCGATACCGCCGATTTCCGGACTTCCCGGCAGCTGCTGGTATGGTGCCTCCAGAATGCCGCGGTGACCGTCAAGCTTCCCTTCGTCGGCCCGGCCGAGGTCTACGCGGTGAACCACCTGGGCAGCCGGATCTACCGGGTCAGGTCCACCCGGCCGGCGGCCGACGAGATCGGTTTCAAGACGGCCCGGAGCTTCGATATCTCCTATTACGAGATCGTTCCGGCGGCCGGCCGGTAAGGTAAACGGAGTCCGGGTCCGGCCGCTCTAAATTGCAAGGCGGAAAGGAGCTGGGTAAGATGCGTAAAATCAAGTGTTGGGCGCCGGCGGCATTGCTACTTTTGGTTTTCGCGGCGACCCCGGCCGGGGCCTGGGAATGCGGCAAGGCGCCGCCGGTCCAGACGCCCCAGACGCGCAAGGCGGGCGAGGCGGTGCCGCCGCTGCCGCTGCCGGCCACCCCGCTGCGGCGCAGCGAGAAGAAGAACCCGCCCTCGCCGCCGGTCCTGGTCGGCAAGGTGGTCTGCGGCCCGGACGACCGCTGGACCCGGGCCGAGAATGACGTGGACAACCTGCTCCGGCTCGCCTCTCAGCAGTTGAGCGTTCCCTACCGGGCGGTGCGGATTGACCTGGCCCGTTTCAGCTTTGACCCCGAGGAAGTGCCGATCCTCTACCTGACCAGCGTTGAACCCTTCACGCCCGGCGACAACCTGCTGCCGCGGTTCAAGAACTACCTGGAAAAGGGCGGCTTCATCTGGGCCAATGCCTCCTCGGGCAGCCCGGAGTTCGTCCGGTCCCTGGCCGACTGGCTGGGGAAGATTTATCCCGACCGCAACCTCTACCCGCTTTACCCGAACCACCCGCTCAAGCATGCCTTCCACAACCTGGAGAAGGTCGGGATCATGGAGAACGGCGTCAAGGCCTCGGGCAGCCCGGACCTGCGGGTGCTCAACCTCGGCTGCCGGGCGGCGGTGATTGTTTCCGGCCTCGACCTGGGTTGCGGCTGGGCCCTGCACACCCACGACTTCGGCCGGCGCTACCTGCCCGAGGACGCGGTTCGGATCGGCGTCAACCTGGTCAGTTACTGCCTGGCCTGGATCGAGTTCGGGAAACTGTACGGCCAGATGCCGGTCTACGCCGAGAAGACCCGCAAGAAGAGCGGCAAGATCTACCTTGGCCAGGTGATGCACGCCGGCGACTGGGATCCGCACCCGGCCGCCCTGGGCCGGCTTCTTTACCGGGTGGCCGAGGAGGCCAAGGTGCCGGTCTACCTGGAACGGATCAACGTCGATCTCAAGAAGGATCCGCTGGACGACATCCCGATCCTTTACCTTACCGGCCACTTCGATCCGCGCCTGAGCCGGCCGGAGATCGAAAAACTGCGCGCCTTCCTGCGCCGGGGCGGCACCCTGATCGCGGACAGCTGCTGCGGCAGCCAGGAATTCGGCGCCGCCTTCCGGAAACTGATGGCCGAGCTGCTGCCCGGCATTGAACCGGCGCGCTGGGAGACGGGCCACCCGGTTTACCGGGCGCCCTACCGGCTGGAATCCTTTCTTTACACCGACGCCACCCCGGGCAACCAGGGGCCGCTCGAGGTTTACCTGCTCGACGGGCTGCCGGCGGCGGTCTTTTCAGCCCACGGGCTGGGCGGCGGCTGGGAGGGAATCGCCCGCCCTTACACCTCCGGCCTGTCGGCCTCGCAGTCCGGCCAGCTGGGCGTCAACCTGATCGCCTACCTCTTGACCCATTGAACATCTTCCGCCAAAGGAGAGCATGGACGAGAAACTCCGCCTGCTTGAAGACTTGAAGAAGACCCGCGAAGGGCTGATACGGGAGATGCACCGGGTGATCATCGGCCAGGACGAGATCATCGAAAAGATCATGGCCGGCCTCTTTGCCGGGGGCCACTGCCTGCTGATCGGGGTGCCGGGACTGGCCAAGACCCTGATGGTCCGGACCCTGGCCAAGATCCTTGACCTCAGTTTCAAGCGGATCCAGTTCACTCCGGACCTGATGCCCTCGGACATCACCGGTACCGAGCTGATCCAGGAGGACCCGGTTTCGCGGGTCCGCAACTTCCGCTTCCGGCCCGGGCCGGTCTTTGCCAACCTGGTGCTGGCCGATGAGATTAACCGGGCCACGCCCAAGACCCAGGCGGCCCTGCTGGAGGCGATGCAGGAGTACCAGGTGACCGCGGCCGGAAACGCTTACCGGCTGCCGCTGCCCTTCCTGGTGCTGGCCACCCAGAACCCGATCGAACTCGAGGGCACCTACCCTCTGCCCGAGGCGCAGCTGGACCGCTTTATGTTCAGCGTCCATCTCGATTACCCGGCCGCCGAGGAGGAGAAGCGCATCGCCGAACAGACCGTTTCCGAGTTGAACCCCGAGGTGAAGAACCTGCTGGAGTGCGGGCGCATCCTGGAATTTCAGTCGCTGGTCCGCGAGATACCGGTCTCGGATTACGTGCTGGGTTACGCGGTGAAACTGACCCGCCAGAGCCGGCCCAACAACGGCGAAGCGCCCGAGTTCATCCGCAATTTCGTGAGCTGGGGCGCCGGCCCGCGGGCCGCCCAGTACCTGGTGCTGGGCGCCAAGGCGGCCGCCGCCCTGCGCGGGGACGTCAACGTGAGCGTCGCCGATATCCGATCGGTGGCCATGAACGTTCTGCGCCACCGGATCTTCACCAACTTCAACGCCGACGCCGAAGGCCTGGACAGCAGCTGGATCGTGACCCGCCTGCTGGAAGCCTTCCCCGACTGAGTCATGGCCGAAGACCGTCGCCTGCTCGACCCGGCGGTGCTGGCCCGGCTTTCCAATCTTTACCTGGTGGCCCGGACCGTGGTGGAAGGGTCGCTTACCGGACTGCACCGAAGCCTGCACAAGGGCAGCAGCGTAGAGTTTGCCGAGCACCGGGAGTACGCGCCGGGCGACGACCCGCGTTACCTCGACTGGCGCGTCTTCGGCCGGACCGACCGCCTCTACGTGAAGACCTTCCGGGAGGAGACCAACCTCAAGAGCCTCATCCTGCTCGACGCCAGCGGTTCGATGGCCTACCGCGGCCGGGGATTGAGCAAGCTGGAGTACGCGGTCTACCTGGCCGCCGGGCTCAGTTACCTGATGGTCAACCAGAAGGACGCGGTCGGCCTGATGGTCTTTGATTCGGCGGTCCGCCGGATGGTCAAGCCGGCCTCCACCAGCCGCCACCTGCACCACCTCCTGGAGCAGCTCCAGGTGACCGCCGCCGCCGAGACAACGAACCTGGGCGAGGTGCTTCATACCATCGCGGCCCGGGCCCGGCGCCGCAGCCTGATCATTCTCATCTCCGACCTCCTGGATGATCCGGAGCGCGTCCTGAAAGGGCTGGTTCATTTCCGTCACAAGTACCACGAGGTGCTGGTCTTCCAGGTGCTCGACCCGGATGAACTCGAACTGCCCTTCAGCGGGCCGCACACCTTCCTGGATTTGGAGACCGGCGACCGGCTGGAGACCGACGCCCCGGCCATTCGGGCCGAGTACCGGAAACTGGTCGGCGACTTTCTCGAAACCTACCGGAAGGGTTGCGCCGAACACAATATCAGTTATGTCCGGGCCCTTACCAACGATCCCTTTGATCATTTCCTGCACCGCTACCTGGAGCGGCGCGCCCGTTACTCATGAACTTCCTGAACCCGCTCTGGCTCTGGGCGCTCACCGGCGCGGCCCTGCCGATCCTGGTGCACCTGTTCGCCCGCAAGCGCGGCAAGGTCCTCAAGTTCAGCACGCTCCAGTTCCTGCGTCTTTCCCAACTGCGGACCGGCCGCCGGCGCCGCCTGGAGGAGATCCTGGTGCTGCTGCTGCGGGTGCTGGCCCTGGCCTGCCTGCTGGCGGCCCTGGCCGGCCCGGTGAGCCGGTCCCGGCTCTTCGGGGAGCGGGAGACCGCCGCGGTGCTGATCCTGGACGATTCGCTCAGCATGGCCGCCGCGGTCAACGGCCGGACGGCCTCCGTCCGGGCCCGGGAGCTGGCCCGGTCCGCTCTGGCCAGCCTGCCGGAGAAGAGCGAGGTGGCGGTGTTGACGTTCGCCGGCCGCCGGCTGCCCTTCACCCGCCGCCGCGACGACGTCGGCCGCTGGCTGGACGGGATCGAACCGGGCTGGACGGCCGGCAACCTTCCGGCGGCCCTCGAGGAGGCCTTCGGCCTGCTGGACCGGAAGACCGGCAACCGGATCATCTACCTTTTCACCGACGGCCAGGCCTACCCGTGGCGGAATGTCGTCCGAAGCGCGAAGGACGGCCGGCGGCCGGCCCTGGTGCTGGCCCTGGCCGGGCCGCCGGCGGCCGGCAATCTTACCTGCCGCGAGGTCGAACCGGTTCCGGGCCGCCGCCGGGCCCGGTGCACCGTCTCCAACTGGGGTGACCGGCCGGCCGTGGCCGAGGTGTCACTGGCCGGCCCGGCCTGGCGGCTGGCCCGGAGCCTGGAAGTGGCCGCCGGCGAGAGCCGTTCGGTCGATTTCGACCTGCCGGAGGAGGCGGGCCGGCTGGAGGGCGGAGTGGCCGCGGCCGGCGATCCGCTGGCGGCCGACAACGTCTGCCGGGTGGACCTGAACGCTTCCGGGCCGCGCCGGATCATGATCGCCGGGTCGTCCGGTCCGGCCCTCTTCTACCTGGAGAAGGCCCTGGCGCTCGACGCCGAAACGACCGGGCTGGAACTCTTCAGCCGGGAGAGCGCCGGTCTTTCAGCCACGGCGCTGGCCGGCTGCGGAATGGTGATCCTGGCCGATCCCGGCCGCCTGGCGCCGGCCGTCTCGGCTTTCCTGCAGGATTATGTGCGGTCGGGCGGCAACCTGCTTTACTTCGCCGGCGACCGGGTCCTGGCCGCCGATTTCAACCGCGACTGGCAGGCGCCCGGCGGCACCGAGTTCCTGATGCCGGCCCGGATCATCGATTGGCCGCGCCTGGCGGTGCCGGTGCGGATCGCCTGGGCGGCCGCCGAGCATCCGCTTTTCCTTCCCTTTGGAAGCCGGGCGCTGGAGTACCTGAAATCGGTCAATTTCAACCGGCTGGTCCGGCTGGAGCCGGTCGACGGGACGGTCCTGATGCGGGGCGAGTCGGGCCTGCCGCTGCTGCTGGAGAAACGGGTGGGCCGGGGTCGGATCATGCTGGCCGCCTTCCTGCCCGGCGAGGATTGGACCAACCTGGTCTTCAAGCCGGGTTTCCCGGTCCTGATGCAGCACCTGGCCCGCTATCTCTCCGGCGGCAATCTTCTGGCCGTCAGAACGGGAGAGGTTTTCCGTCCGCTGGCCGGCGGCGGCCGTCTTTTTTCTCCCGAAGGATCAGAGGTCCCGGCCGAGCCGGCGGCCGGCGGCTGGCGCCTGGACCGGCCCGGCTTCTGGCGGCTGGTGCCGACCGCTTCCGGGACGGCCCGGGAACGGGTGATTTCCGTAAATCCCGACCCGGAGGAGGGAAATCTGGCCCGCATCGGCGCCGCCGAGGTCCGGCAGCGCCTGGCGGGCGTCACGGTTGAGTTCCTGGAAGCGGAACAGGCGCTGCCATTTCTGGAACGCGGGGCGGCCGCCCGGGATCTCTCCGACACCCTGTTGCGCCTGGCCCTGCTGCTGATCCTGGCCGAGGCGGGCCTGGCGGCCTTCTTCTACCATTTGAAACACCGCGAGGGGCGGCATGCTTAAACTCGGCTGGCAGAGCCTGGTGCCCGGCTGGTGGCTGATCCTGATGCTGGCCGGGGTCTCGGCGCTGATTTTTTACGCCTATCGGCCGGTCCATTTTTCCGGGCGGCTGCGGCGGTGGCTGCCGGTTTTGCACGCGCTGGCGGTAGTACTGCTGGTGCTGCTCCTGGTCCAGCCGGAACTCGCCCTGGGCCTGCGCCGCCGGACGAAGAACCGGCTCCATATCCTGGTTGATACCTCGCTGAGCATGGGAATCAAGGATCGGCGCGGCGTCAGCCGCCTGGACCGGGCCCGCGAGTTCCTCAAGGCGCGCCATTATTTCCGGTCGATGCGGCCGGTCTTCCACACCGCCGGCCAGGAGTTGACCGAGGTCAGCCGGGAGGCGCTGGCCGGCCTGAAGCCGGAGGCGGGCGCCAGCCGGATCGCGGCCGCGGTCCGGGACCTGGCCGAGCGGGTCGGCCGGGATGGCGCGGCGATCCTGGTCCTGACCGACGGCGCCGATCCGACGCCGCCGGATTGGGAGGGGTTGAAGAAGAACCTTCGGACCCCGGTTTACGCGGTCGGCATCGGCGAGAGCGAGTTCAAGGACCTGAGCCTGGCCGAGTTGGTGGTCAATTCACCCGTCTACCAGGGACAGACGGTGCATATCGGGGCTTACGTGCGCCAGTCCGGATACCCGCCGGGACTGGCCCGGATCCGCCTCAAGCAGGCGGACCGGGTCCTCCAGGAATCGACCCTGCGCGATTCGGGTCTTTTCAGTTACGCCGAATTCCAGGTGCCGGCCGCCGCGGCCGGGGTCTTCGAGTACCAGGTCGAGGTGGCGCGCCAGCCGAACGAGGGGCTGACCGACAACAACACCGGCCTGGCGGTCGTCCAGGTGGTGGCGCCCCGGATCAAGATCCTTTACCTTGACGGCGGCCTGCGCTGGGAGTACAAGTTTCTCAAGCGTTACCTGGAATCGGATGCCCAGCTCGAACCCTACTTTCTGGTCCGGGTGGGCGGCAGCCTCTTCCAGCAGACCGGGGGCGGCAAGCTCTCCCTGCCGGCCGATTTCCTCAGCCGGCGCGATTTTCTCAAGGGTTTCAACCTGGTCATCCTGGGCGACCTGGACTTCACCGCCTTTACCGGCCGGCAGCTGGCCGCCCTGCGCGACTTCGTGCTTGAGGACGGCGGCGGGTTGGCGCTCCTGGGCGGCGACAATTTTCTGCGCGGCCTGGCCGGAACGCCGCTGGAAGCGTTGCTGCCGGTGGCCCTCGCCGGCGGCGAGTCCCGGGTGCTGACCGAGGCCTTCAGCCCGGCGGCCGCCGCGGTCTCCCAGCCGGTTACCTTCCTGGAAGGCCTGGGGCGGCTGCCCAGGCTGGAGCGGCGCAACCCGTTCCGGGTACCGGCCCGCGGCGGGCTGGTCCTGCTGACCCGGGACGGGGACCCCGGCCAGCCGGTGGCGGCGGTGAATCTCGCTCCGCAGGGGCGGTGCCTGGTGGTGGGAACCGACGATACCTGGCGGTGGTACTTCAGCGGCGCCTCGGAACGACAGCGTTACGAGGAATTCTGGGGGCGTCTCATCCGCTACCTTTGCGGTCCGGAGGAGTACCTGGGCATCGGCCGGCGTCTCCCGGATCTGCTCCTGGACCGGCGCGAGTACGGACTGGGCGAACCGGTTGCGGTCCGGCTCGCCTGGCGGCCGGGCGGTCCGGAGGGGAGTCCGGAGGTCTTCTGGCAGGACCAGTCCGGCCGCCGGGAACGCCTCGTTTTCAAATCGGAGGCGGCCTCCTTCACGCCGCCGGCCGAAGGGCTTTACCTGGTGGGCGCAACGGCCGCCGGTCGCAGCGTCTTCAAGTGGGTCACGGTCAGCCGTTCCGGTTCCGAATGGTCCGAGCCGGGGCGCAACGACGCCTGGCTGGAACGCCTGGCCGAAACCGGCGGCGGCCGTTACCTGCGCCTGGAATCGGCCGGCGGTTTCGGTCCGGAACTGGCCCGGGGCGAGCCGGTCACCTATAACGTTTCACTGGCGCGGCCGGCGCGCCGTTTCCTGCTGCCGGCCGTCTTTCTGATGCTCAACCTCTGCTGGTTCCTGCGGCGGCGCCAGGGAGTGATCTGAAACCGGGGAAATCCATCATGGAAGAGCCGAGAGTCCTGATCCAGGCCTACCTGCAGCACTACCGGCGGCTGGTCCAGCGCCGACGGTCGGCCGAGACCGGCTGGCTGGCCGGACTCTGGCTGGCCGGCGCGCTGCTGTTTATTCTCGCCTTCGAATACTTTTTCGGTTTGGTCACTCGGGCCGCCTGGCTGTCGCGCGGGCTGCTGGCCGCGCCGCTGGCCGTTCTCCTGGTCCAGGCTTTCCTGGAGCGGCGCCGCCTGGAGCGCCTGGAGGCGGACCGGCTCGCCCTGGAACTGGAACGGAAGTTCCCCCGCTTCGGGAATCACCTGATCAACGCTTACCAGCTGGGGACCCGGCCGAAGGGATACCCGGCGCCGTTTGTCAACCGCCTCCTGGGCGAGGCCTCCGGGATGATCTCCATCCGGGAGCTGGATGACCTGCCGGTTCGGCCCCGGGTAAGCTGGTACCGCAAGGGGCTGCTGGCCGCGGCCGCCGGGATCCTGTTGCTGGCGGCGGCGGCGACGGGGCCGATCCGTTCCGGGTTCCTGCGCCTCCTGGTCCCCTGGGCCGGTCCCGGAACCTGGGGGATCAGGGTGGAGCCGGGCGATTGCCTGGTGGTGCGCGGCTCCGACCTCGAGATCCGGGCGCTGGCGGCCGGGGCCGGGGCGCCCCGGGTGGAGTTCCACGACGGCCCCGGCGGCGCGGCAGCCATGGAACCGGGACCGGCCGGGTGGTACGCGCACCGTTTTCTGGCGGTCCGGGAGCCCTTTACCTACCGGGTCCGGGCCGGCCGGAGCCTGACGCCCTGGTTCCGGGTCCGGGTGCAGGATCCCACTTTTCTGAAACGGCTGCGGATTAATTGCCGGTACCCGGCCTACACCGGCCTGGCGGCCGCCGGGTTTGAACAGGAGCCCGGCGATTTAACCTTTCCGGCCGGGACCCGGCTTACCCTGGAGGCGGTCTTCAACAACCCGGTCGGCCCGGCCTGGCTGGTGCTCGGGACCCGGCGCCTCGGCCGTTCCGGGGGGCGGCCGGCGGCCTCCCGCCGTTTCGAACTGACCGTGGAGTCGGCCACCCTTTATGAATTTCACTTTTACGATTACCTGGCCCGGGATTACCGGGTCAGTCCGAGGTTCCGCCTGCAGCCGGGTTTCGACCAGGCGCCGGTCCTGGAATTCACGGTGCCGGCCGCCGACCTTTCAGCGTCGGCCGGCGCCAGCATCCGGCTCGAGGTCAAGGCGACCGACGACTACGGGTTGCGGAAGATCCGCTTCCGCCTGCGTTCGGAGGGGAACGACCGGCCGGAGGCCGATCCGGTCTTCTTCCAGGCCCAGCTTTCCGGCCGCCGCGAGGGAACGGCCAGCGCCTACCTGAAGCTGCCGGCCGGCTTTTCGGAACCGATCGCCTATTACGCCGAGGCGCTGGACAACCACCCGGCCGCGCCGAACCTCGGCCGTTCCAGCCTCTACCATATCTACCCGGCCGCCGGCCGGTCCGACCCGTCCGGCCGCCGCGGTCGGGAGGAGGACGGGAACCGGCCGCCGGAAATCGAAATCCTCAAGGAACTGGCCGAAAACCTGAAGCAGTTCGCCGAGGAGCAGAAGAAACTGCTGGAGGCGGCCAAGCGGCTGGATAAGCCCCAGGACCTGCGGGCCGCCGAGAAGGCGGCCGACCTGGCCGAGGTCGAACGCAAGTGGGCCGAACTCTTCCAGAAGATGGTGGATGACCTGAACAAGATCAACCAGCAGACCAAGGGAAAGTTCACGCTCGCCCAGGAACTGGTGGAGATGGTCTCCCACCTGCAGAAGGCGGCCGAGGCGCTTCCTCACAAGCCGGTCCACATGGTCATTCCGGAATCGATGGCCGGCCTGGAACTGGCCGAGGAACTGACGGCCAATCTCGAACGCTGGATGGCCGAGGAGCCCGATTACCTGAAGTGGGATATGGCGGAGCCCTCCAAGCGGGTCGAGGCGCCTGAGGCGGAACTGCCCGACGAGCTGATGGACATCGTCGGCGATCTCCTGGAGCAGGAGGAGGACATGAAGGAGGAGATCGAGGACATCACCAGCAGCTGGATGGACAGTATGGACAAGGGGGCCGGCTGGACGGCCATGGACGGACCGATCAGCAACATGAGCGCCAAGGGCATCACCGGGAACCTCATGCCCAACCAGCACGAGGTGGGCGGCCGCGCCGGCGAGGGGCGCACCGGCCGTTCCTACGGCGAGATGGTCGAGGAGACCGCGGTCGGCAAGGGCGGCCGGCGCACCCCGGCCCGGCTGACCCCGGACAACCGGGAACCGGGTTCAATCAAGGATTCCAGCGGCGAAAACCCGCTCGGTCCGACCGGCGGCGGCAAGAGCAGCGGCTGGGGTGCCGAGGGGCTCCAGGGGCCGGTCCAGGATCTGAACTTCCGTTACGACCAGCTGGCCGGCCGCCAGGCCCGGTTGGTGGAGGAGGCCGAGAAGCTGGAACGGAAATTGCAGGTGCTTAACGTTTCCAACCCGCAGCTGGAACAGGCCTTATCCTCGATGCGCAATTTCCAGGTCCAGTTGAGCAGCGGCCGCTACGAGGATCTGCTTACGACCAAGCAGTTGATCATTTCCAACCTCCAGCAGGTCCAGCAGTCAATAGTCGGCCAGACGGTCGTCCGCCTGGAGGGGAGCGAACGCTCGGTCCGGCGGAACCGGGAATTGCGCAGCGCCTGGGAGGACCGGGTTCCGGCCGGTTACGAGGGGCTGGTCCAGCGTTACTACCGGGACATCTCCGGACATTGAGGGAGGCTGGCTTGCGAAACCTGACCTGGCTGCCGGCGCTGTTTCTTTTGGCCGGCCTGGCGGCGTCGGCCGAGGCCGCCGGCGGACTGAACCTGTTTCTGAATTCGCCCCGGGCCGTTTACGCCGAGGAGGAGGAGGTGCGGCTGGATCTGATGATCGAGGCCGAGGCGGACCGGTCGGTCTCCTTCCAGTATCTCCAGCCCAAGGAGGACGGTTTTCTCTTCGTTGGCGGCGAGTGGCGGCTGGAGGTCCGGGTCAACGGGGTGACCGTCCCGGAGTTCACCAACCACATGCCGCCGGAGCCAAAGGCCGGGACGCTCCAGCTGAACCTGTCGCCCGGCGCCTCCTTCAGTGCCCGGATTCCCTTTTACTATTACTACTACCCGTTTGAGCTGCCGGCCGATTTCGAGGTCCGCCTCCATTACGACGGGAGCGTCTCCAACCCGGTCCGTTTTCAGGTCCGGCGCACCGAAGGACGTCCGGTCGCCGGCGGCTGGCTGATCAACGGCGATTTCCGTTCCGGCCGGGACTTTCCGCTGGGCTGGCGGCTGACCGGGGACCGGGTGCGCTGGGAGAAGGAGCCGCCGGCCCTCCGGCTGACCCTGGACCGGGCCACGGCCGAGGGGCCGGGGCTCTGGGTCTACTCGACCTTCCAGGAGCTGAAGGCGCCGGCCGAGTTCACCCTTAAGGTCCGGGCCCGCAGCCAGGGGCAGGAGATCATTGTTTTTGTCGAGGGCTGGGGTCTGGTGGCCGGCCGGCGCCGGCTGCTGGAACGGAACGAGTGCTTCATGCATCCGGCCGGGACGGAATCGGCCGATTACCGGACGGCGGCCGTCTTCAGAAACCCGCAGGTACGCTGGCTGCGGGTCAAGGTTTACACCTACCTCAAGGTGGGCGACATCCGGTTTGAATCGGTGGACCTGGTGCCGAAGGAGTGAGCGGTGGAGCGATTAAAAAATTCAATAATCCGGCCGGCGGCGCCGCTCTTATGGGCGGCCACGGTTTTCCTGATGCTGGCCGCGGCCGCGGGCACCGCTTCCAGCCAGGCGGATTGGCCGGAGGGCTGGGAGTACCGGATGGCCCTGGAGGTGGATTCCGGCCGTCTGGACGCCGCCGGGGATCGGCTGGCCATCCTTGATTTCTGCGGGGCGGCCCGGCCCGACGGGGCCGACCTGCGCCTCTTTGACGAGTCGGGGAGTTCGGTGCCGTTCCAATTGCTGCAGGCCGGGCCGGGGCAGCGCTACCGGATCCTCTTTCCGGCCTCCCGCGGCCGTTGCCGGCTCTATTTCGGGAACCCGGCCGCGGCCGCCCCGGCACCGGCCGATTTTCCGATCCGGCGCGGTCTGTGGCTGGAGGTTTACGAGCGCAAGGGAGACCGGGTGGACACCTGGGAGGAGGCCCGGGCGGTGGCGGAGGCCAGCCGCCGGACCGGCCGCCGCCTGGGCCGGGCGGCCTGGAAACAGGTCTGGGACGGGGCCAATCCCTTCGGTCCGGAGAAGGACGTGGTTAAAATTTACACCGGTTACTTCCGATCCGAAGCGGGCGTCTACGAGTTCGCCACCAGTTCCGGCGGCGCCTCTTTCCTGCTGATCGACGGCCAGCTGACGGCCGCCTGGCCGGGCTGGCACGGTGCGGAACCGTTTATCCGGCCGGCCCGGACCGGGAAAGTGACGCTGACCGCCGGGATTCACGAACTGGCCTATTACCAGTTCAGCCGTTCCGGCCAGGAGATCACGGCCGCCGCCGTCAAGCGGCCGGGCGAGAAGGATTTCCAGGTGATTCCGGCCGACTTTTTCCTTCCGCTGGCCGGGGCGATCCCGGTCAACCTGGAACGGCGGGGCAAGCCGGTGGCGGCCGCCCTGACCTGGGAGAACACCCATTATCTGCGCCGGGAAAACTGGGAGTTGCTGACCTTTCGTTTCTTTGACCTCTCCCACCCGGACAGCGAAATAGAGGTGCGCCAGTGGGACTTCGGGGACGGCCAGTCGGCCGTCGGTCGCAACCCGTTGCACACCTACCTGAAACCGGGCCTCTACCCGGTGACCCTGACGGTGCGCGGCCGCCGGGGCGCCGGATCCGACCGGGTCCGGTTGACGGTGCCGGTTGAGCAGAATTACGGAGAGATGCGCCTGCCATCCCGGAGTCTTGAGGCCTACCTGGAGGAGTTCGACCGGCTTGACCTGGATAGGCTCGGGAACGAGGAACTGGGCATCCTGGCCCAGCTCTACCAGAGTTACGACCGTTCCGAGGCGGCCTACCGTTGTTACCGGAATCTGGCGGGCCGCCGTCTTTCGAGTGAGGAGCGGCGTCGCGCCGGAGCGGTGGCGGCCGCGCTGGCCGTCCGGGAACGGGATTACGCCGGGGCGGCCGAACTCTACCGGCAGCTGCTGGCCGAGAGGCCGGCGCCGGAATTCCTGGTGAAACTCGGGTGGGTCCAGCTCCGGCTCGGGGAACTGGACCAGGCCGACACCCTCTTTCGCCAGGCCGAAACGGCCGCCGGGGCCCGGCCGGAGGAGCGGCGCCTGGCGACCATCGGCCGGGGGGACGTCCTCCGGCAGCGGGGTGAGGCGGAGGCGGCCCGCCAGGCCTACCTGCCCCTGACCGAGCGCGGCAACCTGGAGTCGCGCAACGGCTGGTACGACCAGCAGGTTCTTTACTATGTCAGGCAGAAGGATTTTTTTACCGCCTGGGAGCGTCTGGAGGCCTGGGGGGAGGAACTGCCCCTGGTTAAGCTGGAGGGAGCCTGGTCCATCCTGGCGGCCCGGATCGGCCTGGAGCGCAAGGATTACGATGGAGCCCGCCAGGAACTGGAGACCTTCCTGAAGGTTACCGATTCCGAAGCCGGCAACGCCTACCGGCCGGGTGCCGTTTATCTGCTGGGCCAGGTCTGGGAGGCGCAGGGAGAGCGGGCCCGGGCCCGCGGTTTCTACCAGCAGGTGGTTGACCGGTATCCCGGGACTTCCTGGGCCGGGCTGGCCGCCGACCGGATCAAAAAATAAAATCTGATTTTAAAGGAGGCCACCGCTGATGAAGAAAAAAGGGACCGGGACGCAAGGGAAACCGCTGCCTTACCTGAGGTTGGAGTCCATCGGCCGCGCCGGCTGGCTCCGGGCCGACCGCCGCTTGGAGCGGATCGGCGGCTGGTCGGACCTGGCCGCCGTCCAGGCCGAACTGAACCGGATCTTCGAAGAAATCTTCGGCCCCCGGCCCGACCCGGCGGCCCCGGTGCCTTTCCGGGAACTGGCTGGCTTCTCCTTCGCCGGGGTCGAGATCCGGCAGGTTCTCCTGGAACCGGAACCCGGTTACCGGATTTCCGGCTTCACCTTCCGGTCCGGCTCCGGTTCCGGCCCCGGTCCGGCCCTTGTGGTGGCCTCCGGACACGTCGAGCGCGCCGCCCTCTATCTCCCCTACCTGAAATTGTGCCTGTACGCGGCTCAGAACGGCTTCTACGTGCTGGCCTTCGATCCGGTCGGCCAGGGTTCGCGCCGCGAGGTCTTCCTGCCCGGTGCCGACCCGGAGTACTGGTCGCCTTGCGACCAGCACCAGGAACTGGCCGCCGTCGCCATGCTGACCGGACGCCAGCTGGCCCATTACCTGGTGCGGGACAACACGAGCGCGATCTCCTTCGTCGCCAGCCGGCCGGAGGTCGATCCGGAGCGGATCGGTTTCACCGGACAATCCGGCGGCGGAATCCAGACCTTCCTGGCGCTGGCCGACTCCCGGGTTAGGGCGGCCGTTCCCATGCAGGCCACCTCCAGCCGGCGCGGCGCCTTCCAGCACCTGGTGATGCGGGACATGGACCAGATCTTCTGGCATTGCTGGGAACGCGGTTTCGACCAGAGCGAACTGGTGGCCCTCTTCGCGCCCCGGCCGGTGCGGATCATCGCCGAACACGGCTACCCGGACCAGGTTGATATCTACCGGAGGCTGGAACCGGTCTACCGCAAACTCGGCCTTCCCGAACAACTGGAAATCGCCTCGACCAGCCTGGTGCATAACCTGAACCGGCCGGCCCGCGAACTGGTTCTGAACTGGTTCAGCCGCCACCTGGCCGGCGGCCGGCCGCCGGAGCTGGAACCGGTCTGGACCGGACTGGAGGACTTTTGGCCGGAACTCCGGGCCGCCCAGGACGGCCTGGACCTCCGGGATTACGGACTGGTCAGCCGCACCCGCCGGGAGGCGGCCGAACGGGCCGGTTCTCTTTCCGGCCGGCCGGCGGCGCTCCGGGCCGTGCCGTTCCTGAAACGGGGAACCCGGGCCGGCCGTCCGGCCGCCGGGACCGGCTCTTCGGTAAATCGGAGGCCGGCCTGGCTGGCCCCCGGCTACCGGGTGCCCTTCCGGCTGGCTGCCGGACGCCGGCCGGCCGGGCCGACCCTGCTGATTGTTGACCAGGCCGGAAGTGGTTCGGCCTGGTCCCGCGCCTGGCTGAAGTCGGCGCCGGCCTTGAGCGGCCGGGCGGCGGCGCTGGACGTCTTCAACTGCGGCCGCCTGAAGAGCGACCGGCCCGAGAACCAGAGCGATTACTTCAAGATCCGCGGCTGCTACTACTCTTCGGCCGTCTATCATTTCAGCGACGCCCTGATGGCCGGCACCTGCCCGATTGACCTGGCCCTGGAGGAGATCAGAAGCGTGTTGACCGTCCTGGGACCGGAGCGGCCGCTGGCCCTGGCGGGGCGGGGTTGGCCGGCTCTGGCGCTGCTCCTGTTGAGCGCGCTCCATCCCGGCGTGGAATGGTGCTGCCTGGACGGCCTTCCGGCCAGCTGGACGGTCCAGTTGAAGGCCGGCCGGATGCGGCTCGGATATGACTACCTGGTGCCTGGAGTCCTCAACCATACCGACATTCCGGCCCTCATCGAGGCCAACCGCCGGACTCGTTACTTCCTGACCGGCCTGATCGAGCCGGAGCTGGCGGGAGTTGATTACCGGGACCGCGGCCGTTTTCCCAACGTCGTCCTGCTGGACCGGGCGACCCCGGCCCGCCTGGCCGGCCGCCTGTGAAGTTTCGATCGGTCTCCGGCGACCGGGCGGCGGTTCTGGCCGGGATCATCGCCTGTCTCAGCTGGGGCACGGTCTTCGTGCTGGGGCGGGTGGCGGCCGAGGCGGACATCCAGCCGGTCTGGCTGGTCTTCCTGCGCTTCATCTTTGCCTCGTTATTCCTGGCCCTTTTTCTGACCGTTTCCCGGACCCGGATCCGGCTCGAGCGGCGCGACCTGCCGGCCTTCCTGCTGCTCGGGGCCACCGGCGTCGCCGGCATGAACCTCTTCATCTTCTTCGCCCTGCGCCACATCACCGCCACCGCCGCCAGCATCCTGGAGAATCTCAACCCGGTCTTCATCGGCCTGCTGGCCCCGGTCTTTCTGAAGGAGCGCCTCTCCCTGCGGGATGCGGCCGGAATGGCCGTCGGCCTGGTCGGCTGCTACCTGGTGGTCAGCCAGGGTAGAGTGGTTTCCTTCGCCTTCCTGGGCGGCCTGCTGGCCCTGCTGGCCAACCTCTGCTGGGCCTTTTACACGCTGGCCGCCCGGCGGTTCGGGGTGATCGCGCGCTACGGGGCGCCGCTGGCCACCTTCTGGTCGGCCTGGCTGGGGGTGGGTTTCCTGGGGCTGGTCCTGCTTCTGGCGGGCCTGCCGGAAATGCCCGGCCGCAACGGCTGGCTGCTGGGCGCCTACCTGGGCGTGGTTCCGGCCGGCATCGGTTTCACGCTCTGGTTCTTTGCCGTCCAGCGCCTGAGCGCGGTCCAGGTCGGTGTTCTGCAATACCTGGTGCCGCTGACCACCGGCCTGATCGCCGTCTTCTGGCTGGGCGAAGTTCTCTCCGGCTGGACCCTGGCCGGAGGGCTGCTGATCCTGGCCGGCGCCTCCCTGCCTTACCTGGCCGGGGCTCCCGGTCCGGGTTGACCGGCCCGGCTCCGGGCCGCTTCCCTGAAGAACTTCAACCAGCGGGCCGACGAGGCCCATTCCCGCTGCAGCTGCAGGCGCCGGTCCAGCTCGTTCGGCCAGTAACGGTTTTGAAGCCCGTACCGGTCGACGAACTCCCGGACCCATTCCCAGGCCTTGATTTCCCGCTCGGCCAGCTTCGCCAGCCGCCGGCTGGCCGCGGCCGCCTCCAGCCGGCCGCCGCGCACCCGTTCCGCCAGTTCCAGGGCCTCGAAATTCCGGGCCATGGTGGTGAAGTGCACGGCGGCATTATCCAGGAAGTCGAGGTGGATGGAGAGGCCGCGGGTTTTCCGTTCCAGGACCTTCTTCAGGTTCCGGCCGGCGGCCCGGAGGGCCCGGGCTGCGCTTCCCTGGCTTCGGCGCAGGAAGGCGGCCGGCTCCAGGCGGTTAAAGTAAGCCAGTTCCCTGCCCGCGCCCTGGAAACGGGCGGTCGCCGGGATGCGGGCCACCAGCTCGCCGGTCACCGGGCCGGCTGAGAAGCCCTCGTGTTCATGGGCGGGCGGGTCAGGCGGGAAGGTGGCGTCCCGCCAGCCGACGAAGCAATTCTCCAGCCGCTGGCCGAAGGAGATCACCGGCCAGTCATCCTGGAAGGCCCGGTCCAGTTCCTGCCAGGCCGCGGCGGCGCCTTCGGCCGCCCGGCGGCTGGAAAGGGCGAATCGGCGCCGGGCCGTCTGAATCAGGATCTCCCGCAAACCGTCACCCGCCCGGTGCCAGAGCGCCTCCTGGAGGGCGATCTCGTTGACCTCCAGCCGGTCCGGGTCCAGTCCCCAGAAATCGAAGAGGCCGGCCGGGCCGGGTTTCTTCCGGGCGGCCTCGATGACCTTGGCGGCGACCGTGGCCGGCGCCGGGAAGAAGGCGGCCGGGTTGGTGTCCTCGCCGGCGGCGTAGGAGTCGAAGAGGACATAGGGGCGTTTCATGGCCTCGACCTGCTCGAGGAGGGCGCTGGTCTCCAGCGACCAGCCGCGTTTCAGCAGGAAGGGCTGGTTCAGGCCGCCCCTCAGTCCGCGCGCCTCGTATTCGGCCGGGCTCATTTCCAGCCGGTGGCCGGTCTTGGGAATGACCACGCCGATATCCGGCGGCAGCAGTTTCATGAGGCGCCGGAACTTGTCCTGGCCGAAGAGGCAGTGCCAGTGGATGAGCAGGAAAGCGGCGGCCGGGTTGACTTCGCGGACCGCGGCGTGAATGAATTTGATGAAGTCGGCCCAGGCCCCCAGGACACCCTCCGGTCCGCCGGCGCACTTTTCGCAGCGGCAGATGTCCAGGTTGCCGTCGCCCAGCCAGATCAGAAAACCCTTCAGCCCGGGTTCGGCGGCCGTCTTCCGGTAGACCTCCCGGTAAAAATCGCGCACCTCCGGCCGGCCCAGGCACATCGGGTTGGAAACCTGGTCGACCGGCGAATAACCGAAGAGTTCCGGGTGCTTTTTGATGAAATTTTCGTGGACCGGGTCGTTGACCAGCTCGCGCGGCCGCACGTGGCCGCCGGTGCCCATGGGCGCCCGGATCAGCCGCCAGAGGTCCAGGTCGTAACGGCGGGCGGCCGTCGCTCGTACCTCCCAGATCGCCCGCAGGTGCCGGCGCAGCTCTTCGGAGACCAGGTCCGGAAAGGTTTCGGAGGCCGGCAGGAGTTCGTTGAAGAAGAAGGTGATGCCTTCGCACCAGCCGTTCAGGAGGCCGGTGGCGCCGAGTTCGGCCAGGCGCCGGATGTCGGAATCGGTCATCGGGAAGGGGTCGATGCACTGCTTGTAAACCGGCCGCCAGCGCCGGGTGAAGCCGATGAACTCCGGCACGCAGCGGGTGCGGCGGCCCAGGCACTCCTCCGGCCGGAAACCGCTGCGGATCCGGTCCTTGAACCAGGCGGCGGCGGCGATCGCGTCGCGGGTCCGTCCGGCGCTCAGGCCGACGCTTCCGTCCGGACCGGCGCTGAATTCGAAGCTTCCTTCCGGAAGATTTCCAAGCCGGAGACCCCCGTTGACGCCGGCCAGCCGCAGGTCGGCCTCGATCTGGCGGCGCAGTGTCTCTTCCATTTTTCTTATCTGGTTTCAGTCGCCCGGCGGATCCGAATCGAATGGGTTACCGGCACCAGGGCGGCCCGGGCGTTCTGGACGGCCCGTTCGTGCACCCGCATCGGCTCCCGGAACATCTCCTGGACCAGACCGGTGTCGTTTTGCAGGCCCAGCTGGCCGGCCACGCTGGCCTGGTTCTGCTCCAACCGCTTGAGGGTGATGATGTTATCCAGTCGCAGCTGGTTGTAAGCCTGGTTGGCGACCCGCAGGAAGGCCTCCCCGAAGGGCGTCTTGGGAAACTCGTAGGCGAGGTTGATGCCCCGGGCCAGGCGTTCGGCCGAAAAGGTCCGGCGTTCCCGTCCCCAGGTCACCTCGTAATCACCCGGCTCCAACCCCTTGACCACCAGCGTGAACCGGTTGAACTCCTCGAAGAAATTCAGCGCCTCGGCCACGTCCCACATTTCGGCGACGTCCGGCGCCGGATGCTTGTAGAGGAAGCAGAAGGGGTAGCGGGTGCTCTCGAGGACCAGTTCCTCGGGACCGGCCTTGATGACCTTGTGCCCGGTGCTGGCGGTGGCGCGGCCGGCGGCCGGTTCGTACTCGATCCGGGCCAGTTCCGACTGGAGGCCGAGGCTGCGCAGGAAGGCGATGGCGATGGCCATGTGTCCATGCCAGGAGCCATGGCCGCCGTCGCCCCGGACGATATCATAATCCGGCCCGTGCGTCTTTTTAAGCTTTGTCAGCGCCTCGTTCATGGCCGCGGTCACCTCAGCGAAGGCGGCCCCCTTCTCCCTGGCCACCCGCCGGTTGAGGTCGGAAACATGGACGAAACGGCGGTTCTCCTCGACGTTTTTTCCCCAGCCCGGGCCCAGTAGGGCGCAGGAGGCCAGGCCAACCCGGCCGCCGTTGGCCTGGAAGAGGTCCACCGCCCGGAGCAGGTTGACCCGGTAGGCCTCGACGGCCTTCACGATGTCGGTATCGCGCCGGCTGTCGTTATGCCCCTCCCAGATGACCGTGAAGGTCGGCCGGAAGGTTTCCAGCCCGCTGCCCGGCACGCGGCGCAGGAAGCGGGCGGTATCCTCGCCGGAGATGGCGCTCTGGAAGACCTCGATGTTCAATTCCGGCCGACAGGCGTAGAGATAGCGCGTCATGATGGCCGAGTGCTTGGTGACCGAGGTCATCGAGTCGCCGCAGAGGGCGAGCCGGTCGCCGGCCTTCAGGACCGGCGGGGCCGGATCGGCGGCGGCCTTCAAGGTTGTCATCGAAAGGATTCCCAGGACGAGACAGAGTGTCCGGATCGGCATCGGCCGGCCGGTTTCCTTAAGGTTGCGCCGCTTGAGGTTCATCGATCTTCTCCATCCGCAGTCGGTGCCGGATCGGGGTCCGGATCTTCAGGATACGCCGGTAAAGGATCTCCTGGACCCGGACCGGATCCTTGACCAGCAGGGCGGTGTCCAGGCCCGGCTCCTCCTGCAGACAGAGGTTCAGCAGGTGGTTGGGAACCGGCTGTTTCAGCGGAACCAGGTTCTGGACCTCCTGCCGGGTCGCGACCGCCGATTGCAATTCCAGGAACTTGTTGGTGAAGGGATTCCGGTCGAATTCCCGGGCCAGGTTGACGCCCGCCTTCAGTTGCTTCTCGTCGAAGACCAGGCTGGGACCGCCCCAGCGTTTGGCCGTTTCGCTCCAGCCCTCCCAGGTTACCCGGTAACGGCCGGGTTCGGCATTCCTGGCAACCAGGGTGAAACGGTTGAAATCCTCGAAAAAGCCGAGGACCCCGGCCACCGTCCGCATCTCCACCAGGATCCGGGTCGGGTGGTCGGCCCAGAGGAAGCAGTAAGGGTAGCGCCGGCTTTCGAGCGTGACTGTGTTATCCCCGGTTTCCAGCACCGCGTGTCCTTCGTTGGCCGTCGCCTGCCGTTTTTTGAGGTCGAACTCGATCCGGCCGATTTCGCCGGGCAGGTTGAAGGCCCGGATGAAGGCCGTCGCCATGGCCATCTGGCCGTTCCAGTCGGCGTGGACGCCGTCCCGGCCGATCAGGTCGTAATCGTCTCCCTTCAGTTTTCGGAGCTTTTCCCAGGCCTCGCGCATCGTGCCGTGGATGTCGGCGTAGCCGCACTTCTCCTCGGCCGCCGCCTGGCGGGTCAGTTCGTTGAATTTTTTGAGGGTCTGGTTGTACTCCAGTTCCAGCTTGGGCCCGACCAGCCCGGGCGAGCCCAGGATCGGCCGGCAGCCGTTCTGCTGGAAGGTTCGGGCGATGGCCTTCAGGTTGGCCAGGAAGGCGGCGCCGGTCTCCGCCTGGTAGGGTCCGTAGCGGCCATCGTTCATCCCGTAGGCGGTGGTGGCCACCGTCGGCCGGTAAATGTCCAGGGCGGTCGCCTGCATCCGCTTCAGGAAGCGGTCGGTATTCTCGCCGTAGATGGCGCTCTGGAAACAGGTTATTTCCAGCTGCGGATGGCAGGCCAGGAGATAGGTTTCGACGATCGGCGAGTACTTCCGGTTGAAGGTGATCGAATCGCCGGTCATCAGCAGTCGGTCGCCCTTCCTGAGCAGCGGCGTCCGTCCGGCGCCGGCGCTGCCGGCCGGCGGACCGCCGGCGGCCGGCGCCGCCAGAGCCAGGGCCAGCAGCAGCGTTATCAGGCCCGGCTTTTTTTTAAGGTTCATCGGCCGTTCCTTAATTGCCGCCGGCCGCCCAGCGGACCGAGTTGAGCAGCATCTTCAGCTCGCCGCCGGCGGGCGGGTTTTCCATCTCGCGGGGCAGGCGGCTCACGCCCACCAGCGGTCCGATCAGGACCACCCGGCCCTTCCCGTGTTCGCCGACGATCAGGGCGGCCATCTTGTCGATTTTGGTCTTTACGGAACGGACGATGGCGTCGTCCGAGAGCATGATCAATACCCGGCCCTTCTCGCCCGGTTTCAATGGGGCGGCATCGTACTGCATCGGGAACTGATCCGGCAGGTCGCGGGTGATGGGGTGCTTTTTGTCGATCACGAGCAGCGGCGTCAGCTGGACCGGGCCGTAACTCTTGCCGTCGTGGGCCACGCCCCGGCCGAACTCCGGGAAGATCGGGTTATCCTTGAAGATGCCGCGCCAGCCGATCGACTCCTGGATCAGTACCAGGCCGCCGCCGTTCTCCACGAACCGGCGCTGTTCCTCCTTCACCTGTTTCAGGTCCCAGCCCCTGGGGTAGCCGAGCACGCAGGACATGATCAGCACCTTGATGCCCTTCAGGTCCTCGGCCTTGAGCGATTTCACGTAACTCACGTTGTCGAAGCCGTTCTCCTCGAGGGCGATGCGCGTCCCCTCGTATCCGTAGCAATGGGAGGAATCGTCGCCCCGGACCGGGTTGAAGTAGATGCCGACCGGCGTGTCGTCGGCGTAGAGGCCGGCGGCGGCCGTCATCAGCAGGGCCGCCGCGATCAGGGTGCTCCATCCTTTCCGCATTTTCATCTCCGCCTCCTGAGGTCGGTTCGGTTAAAAGGCCACGTGGGCGTCCGGATCCCAGTCCAGGGTCGGTTGCTGGTAAAGGTTGCTCTCCTGGACTTTTGGGGCCCGCTTGGGCACCCGGTCCGCGTACCCGGGCAGCCATTCGTTGACCAGGCCCCAGCCGCCGATGGCCGCCAGGTCGGGTTCAACCCGGCTCCGGCCGCCCAGGTTGTTCAGGACGGTCGCGTAGAGGCGGATGATCTTGGAGCGGCCCCAGAAATCCTCCGCCTCCTTGAACCGGTCGGCCGCCACCTGGAGCAGGACGACTTTTCCCTTGCCCAGGTCGGCCACCGCCGCGAGGCCCGACCTGGAGATCCGGGCCGCGGCCGCGCCTTCGATCCCGGTAATGGCCGCGAACTTGTGCGGGGCGCGGACGAAGAGATCACCGGCGCCGAGTCCGGAAAAGGCCGGGTCGGCCGGCAGGTCGGGGTTGAAAAGTTCCCGGTCTTCAAGGTCGGGCCGCACCGGAAGCCGGGCGGCCTGTTCCGGGGTCAAGACCGAGGCCAGGAGCGACCCGCCTCCCTGCACGAAGGCGCGCAGCTCTTTCTGCCGGGCCTCGGTGAGCTGGTCCAGGTCGGCCGGGGTCAGGAAGATGACCGGGCCGGTCAGGCCGCGGACCGTTTCGACGCTGAAGGCGTCCAGCTGGGCGGCCGCCCCGTCGCTCAGTACGCCCACCGGAGCCGGCGTCCGGCCGCCGGGCCGGTCGTACTCGGTCAGTATTCTTTCCAGCAGCAGCGTGGCTACCGGGTCCGACCCGTAATGGTCAACCAGGTCGAGCGAGTTGACCAGGATCCGGCCCCGGCCGGCCTGGAACTCCACCAGCGGGGTGTAGAGCAGGTCGAAGCCGCCGTCCAGCAGGACCCGGAAATTGCCCAGCTGGGGCTTCTCGTAAGTGAAGGTGGCCACGGTGGCCTTGTTCGACCACTGCCAGGCCCGGCGCTGGCGGAAGGCGTTCATCTGTCCCTGGTAGGAGTAGCCGGCGTACCACCAGAGGCTTTCGGTGTCGAAGGAGGGATAGGAGGGCAGCCGCCGGCTCTCCCCGCGCCACTCGGAGAGGTCGCGGTTCTCCAGTCCGGCCAGGAGCGGCGAGTCGGCCGCCCGGATGAAGATGTCGCGGGAACCGGTGTTCTCCAGCTTGAGGCCCAGGGCGTGGCGGTTCATCTGTTCCAGCACCACCAGGTTGAGGCCGCGGCGCAGGTAATCCTGGACCGGCAGGGCGGCGAAGAGTTTCGCGGCGGCCGGGTAGGCATTGCGGCCGATCACCAGCAGCCGGCCGGCGGCCAGCTTGGCGGCGGTCTCCTGGAGGCGGCCGGTGTCGACGCTCACCAGATCAGCCTTGAGGCCCATCTTTTCGAGGAGTGCCCGGGTTTCCCCGGAATCATCGATCAGCAGCAGCGATTTTCCCCTGCCGGCGAAGGTCGTCCGGGGATAAACCCGTATCTCCAGGTCGGCCGGCTGGTGTGTCCGGCCGGTATCGTCGCGGCCGAGGGCCGAGATTTTGAAGAGCGTCCTGGTTTTCACCGCCGGCGCCTTGAACTCGATCGGCAGGAAGCCGACCTCGCCCTGGCCGACGCTGAGCGCCTGCTTGCCGGAGGCGACCGTCTTGCCCCTGGCGTCGGCCGCGCGCCACTCGATTTCGGCCTTGACCGGTCCAACCGAATCGTTGATCAGGATGGCGCTCTTGGCGATGGTCTCGCCCGGGTAAAAGCCATGGTCCTTGGAGACGAAATCGGACTTCGGTCCGGCCAGGAAGAGGTAGACCTCGTCGGCGACCCGGCGGTAGGTTTCGCCCAGCGGGGTGAGCTTGCCGTCCCGGGTCGGCAGTCCCTGCGGGTGGCCGTCGACGTGGAGCAGGGCGCCGCCCAGCCCGTAGACTCGCCAGACCGGCAGGATCCGGGTGTACATGTAATTCTTGACCAGGTAGAAGAAATTGCTCTTCGGCTCGGTGTCGGGCAGCTTCGAGCCCGGCGTGTAACTGACGATCATCGAGGTGTCGAACTGGCGGTAGGCCTCGTCGCCCAGGTAGCGGGACATGTGCTCGACAATGGCCGACTGGCCGAAGTGGCGGTCCAGCCGGGCCATGTTGGCGCCCAGCCGGACGAAGGCGAACTCCTGCGGGAAGAAGGGTTCCACCTTCTCCCGGTTCTGCGACCAGAAACTCAGCCACTCCTCCTGGGACTGGACCGGCACCCCCCAGCCCAGGTCCCACATCAGGGAGCGGAAATTGCCGCCGTGGCCGCGCACGTAGGGTCCGTAAAGACGGCCGGGATCCTTCTGGTTCAGTTCCCGCACCAACTTGTAGGTCGGATCGGCGGCCTGGACTTCCGGCGGGACCACCGCGCCGATCTGCATCGGGTGGCCGTGCGGCGCGGTTACTTCGCCGGAATCGAGCGCGTAGCCGATGATGCAGGGATGGTTGCCGATCTTGTAAAGGTTGGCCCGGTCGCCCGGGTCAAAGGCGAGGAAGGCGCCGAAGACGTAGTGGCCGTTCCGGTCGGCCAGGTCCAGCGTTTTCTGCTGGGCGACGAAGAAGTCGCCGCGGACGGTGTCGGCGTTGAAATGGGCCATTTTGGCAAACTGCATCTCCTTTTCGTTGCGGCGGCCGTCGTGGTTGCCGCCGAAGAGAAAGAGCTTCTTGCCGTTCAGGTAGAAGTTTCCCTTCTCCGTCCAGGCCTCACGGTAGCCGAAGCGGACCTGGGGCAGCCGGCCGACCGGCTTGCCGTTCTCCTCCAATTCCAGGTCCAGCAGGTAGAGCTGGGGATCCCAGTGCGACCAGGTCTTGAGGCCGTCGGCCGGGATGGTGAACCCGGTCTCGCCGTCGAATCCGGCCGGCAGGGAAATTTTCGGAGCGGCGCCGAGGCTGACCGGCTGGCTGGTCTTGAAGTCGGTGAGCTTCGGCCGGACGGTCAGTTCCCGGCTGCGGCCGGAGGAGTTTTCCACCATAAAGAAGACCTGCAGCCGTTTTTGCCGGAAGGAGGAGAAGATGATCGGAATGGTCTTGACCTTGATGGTTGGATCCGGGGCCGCCTCCTGGGCTCCGGCCCGGCTGCCGGCCGTCAGCAGAAGTACCGCCATCAGGATTGCCAGCGTCTTTCTCTTCATCGCCGTCTCCTTGTCTGAGGAAAATAGAAACTTGTCTGAAAGTGCGCGGCCGGTCACTCGGTTCCGGCCAGCCACCGGACGCCATTTAAAAGCAATTTCAGAGCGGCGCCGTTTGGCGGCTCCTCCAGGTTCCGTTCGCCCAGGCCCAGGGCGGGCGCGGCCAGTAGTACCCGTCCCTTGCCGATCGTGCCGGCCACCAGCGCGGCGCCGCCGCCGTTACGCCGGGCCAGGATCCGGCCGGCCGGTCCGGGCTGAAGGTCGGGCAGGTCGTGCAGCGCCCTGAATTCCTTTGGAAGTCCGCTGGTGACCGGGTGGGGCGCCGGTTCGACCGCCAGGGTCACGTACTTGATGGTCATCGGACCGACGCCGCCGCTGACCGAGTTCTGGTAAGTATCGCCGGTGCCGACGCCCCGGCCGATCTCCGGGAAGGGCGGTTCGGCGGCGAAGATCCGGCGCCAGCCGACCGATTCGTTGACCAGGAGCAGGCCGCCGCCCTTCTCTACGAAGGCGCGCAGGGCGGCCCGGATCGCGCTCTCCGGCCGCTCCCTGGGAAAGGCGTGGGTCCGGGGCAGGATCAGGACCTTCAGGCCGGCCAGCGAAGCGGCCTCCAGCCGATCGACGTAGCCGACGCTCTCCTCGAAGCCGTTCTCCTCGAGAGCCATCTTGATTCCCTCGTACCCCAGGATGGCCTCGGCCGGGTTCGGGGTCGGATGGAAATAGATCCCGATGGTCGGCGGGGGAGCCGGCGGTGGCGCCGTCCGGGCGGTCGGCTGGGCGCCGGAGGTATTGGCGGCCAGGCCGAGGAGCAGCAGCGGAATCAGGATCTTCATCGTTTTTCTCATTTTGGACCGGCCTCCTCAGAATTCAAAGTCAACCGTAATGGCGCCCCGTTCCTTGAAGAGGATCGAAGCGGCCCCCTTTTCGAGTTCGGTGATCCGGGCCTCGATCGGCCGACCGTTTTCGAGCACCCGGGCCGGCCGGCGCCGCAGGGTCAGTTCAACCCGGCCGGCGGCCGCCAGGGAAACCGTCAACCGATCGGCCCCGGCCGCCGCGGCGGTGATTTCGGCATTGGAGTCCAGGATCCCGCCGGCCTCGTCCGCTTCCAGCACCCCGAAGAGGGCCGAGGCGTGGCCGGCCAGTTCCAGCCGGAACTTTTCCAGGGCGGTTACCCGGCCGCTCCAGAAATCCTTGACCAGGTACTCCCGATCCTCCGGCAGCCCCAGCGAGCCGGCGCTGATTTCGAAGTTCCGGGGCGACTCCTCCCAGTTGAAGACCCCGAAGGTGCGCTGCGGCAGGCACCGGTTGCCGGCCAGCCGGGAGAAGTGCGGCCCCTTCAGGTACCAGACGGCCGGGATCTCATCGCCGGCCGTGAAGTCGAAGCCGGCGAAATGGACCGGGTCGCCGTTGCCGGGGCAGCAGGCGGCCTTTTGCAGGAAGGGCATCAGGAAGTGCTCCCGGTCCTGGTGCAGCCAGCCGCCGATCTCGACCAGGGTGCGCGAAACGAGGCAGAAGTTGAGGTGGGTCCGGAGTTCGGTGTCGCTCAACCCCGGCAGGACTCCGACCGCGTCGGAGTTGGGCACGAAGAGGTGTCCGCTGCGGGTGTTGAGGCAGAAGGCCGCCCAGCGGGCGTTGGTCCGGACCGTCTCCCACTGGCCGCTCCCGATGTCCCGCCCGTAACGGTAATTGTCGGCCCAGGCGGCCAGGTGCGGGTTGGCCATGGCGATGTCGCAGCCCAGTTGCAGGTAGCCGTCCTCCGGAAGCAGTTCCCGGATGGTCTGCAGCAGCCAGTTGCGGTACTCGGTGCCGCTCATCCGGCCGGCCGGCAGGATCAGGGCCTCCTCCTCGAAGAGGTAGGACCAGAAATCGAGCTTGATGCCTTCGAAGCCCCACTCCTTGATGAAGAGGCGGAAGGCCGATTTCACGAAATCCCGGACCTCCGGCCTGGAAAGGTCCAGGATGGCCACGCCCAGTTCAATGCCGTAAGGCAGGAACCAGTCCGGATGCTCCTGGTAGAGCCGCCGGCCGGTGCCGGCATAGAAGCCGACCCAGAGGGCCGGCCGCAGTCCGCGTTTCTTGATTGCCGCCGTGAAGGCCGGCATACCCTCCGGAAATTTTTTCGGGTCGGCCGCTTCGCCCGGATAGGCCATCCCGATGCCGACGTTGTTGACGCTGCCCAGCCGGACCTCATCCCAGGCGTCATACCCGGCGTCGATCTGGATCCATTCGCACCGGGGCAGGTTCTCCTTTATGTAATCGGCCGTCTTGAGGATGCGTTCCTGGTCGAAGTCGATCCAGATGCCGCAGTTATAGGAGCCCCAGATGACCTGGCGGCCATGGCGGCCGTCCCGGCCCCGGAAGCGGGCGGGAAAATTCTCCAGCGCCCGCAGGTAATCGTCGAAAGGATGCTTCAGGCCGTTTTTATCTTCGAGGGCCAGGTAATTCCATTCGCCCGCCAGGCTCTCCCCGGCCTCCAGCACCAGCGCGTTGACGGTCTTGGGCGCTTGGGTCCAGAGGTAGGCGTCGCCGGCCTCGGTCCGGCCGCATTCGTAATACCGGTAGAGACGCGCCTGGGTCAGGCTGGCCTCCAGCAGGACCAGGTCACTCTCCGGGTGGCCGTAGATCATGGCCGGGAAGGGTTGAAAGGGGGAGCGGCCGACTTCGGCCCGGTAGTGGCGCTGCTGGGCCCAGAAGGTGCCGGCCTGGCTGTCGTAGGCGGTGGAAGCCCCGGCCGGCGGCCGGGTGCGGTCCTCGAGGACGCCCAGGCAGTAACGGTTGTAGAGGCGGGCATTCTCGGCATGAAAGCAGAAGGTTTCCGGTCCCGGCGCCAACCGGGAGCCTTCGGCCGGACGCACCCGCTCGACCAGCCCGCCGATATGGACCCGGCGGTCCGGCGCGCCGCGGATCACCCGCCGCCAAGCCAGGCCGGGTATGCCATTGAAATGGATTACCTGGACCTCTTCCAGTTCATTCCCGAAGCGCTGCCGGCCGGCCAGGTTCCGGATGCCTTCGGTGTTGAAGTCCGCATCCAACTCCTGGAAACCGGCGGCCGGCCGCAGGAAGCCGCCCCGGGGATGGCTGGCCGGTTTGGACCGGACCGGCGGAAAGGGCCAGCCCTGGAACCAGGTCAGGCATTCCAGCCGGAGCGATTCGGGACCGGCCTCGACCAGGAATCCTTCCGGAAGCGGCCGCACCCGGTAAACGATCTCTTGATCCACCTTGCTTTTCCTCCTGCTTCCGTGTCTATATTTAGGTGGTTTAATCCGGTGCGCCGTTTAAGATTTCGGAGATCTGGCGCGCCGTCTCTTCCGCGGCCCGGATGGCGTGATGGACCCGCGGGTGCCAGGGTTCGGGACCCAGGCCGGCCCGCCAGGCCCGGATGGCCGCTCCGTTTTCGGCCGCGGCCGCCGCCAGCGCACCAGCCACTTCAATCCGCCGGGCCGGCTCGGCCGCCAGTTCGGCGGCCCGGTAAACCTGCCGGGCCAGTTCCAGATAGGATAGCACCACCCGGCTTTCATTGGCCAGCTCCGGCCTGGGGAATGACCGGGCCAGTTCGAGGGCGGTCCGGGCCGCCGCTGTTTTGCGTTCGAAATCGGCCGGTTCTTCAAAATAACGGAAGATTCCCTCGCCCAGGCGCGGCCGCCGTTTTTCCCGAACCAGCCGGGCCGCCTCTCCCCAGGCGTAAATCTCCGGAAAGCCGGAATCGTAGAGATCGAACTCGATCGGGCCCATGATCTCCACCCAGTCGGCCGCCTTTTCCGGCTCCGGGTAGCCCTGGCGGGTCGCCCAGGCCAGGGCCAGTTCCCGTTCGTTCCGGCCGTCGAGGTTCCAGGACCACTCGGCCAGGGCATAGATGTTGAGCCAGTCGTTCGCCTCGCCGGCCAGCATTCCGTAAACGCCCCGGTAGCCGCGGCCGGCCAGCTGAAGGACGAAGTCCCGCACCCGCTGGGGGGAGCTCATCGGGACGATGAACTCCGGGGTCTCCACCTTGCCGTTGGCGGTCACCGGCGCGTCGTAACTGGCCAGCCAGCCGCCCCGGGCCGCGCCGGCGTCGAAGACCGGGTTAACGAAACGGTCGCGCGGCTGGTGGCGGACTCTCTCCCCGCCCAGGCTGCAGGCCCGTTCCACCTTCACCTCCGGCGGCAGTTCGGCCAGCACTTTTTCGTAATTTTCGTCGGTGGTGGTGGAGATAAAGATCCGGATCCGGAAATCAGGGTGCTCCCGGACCACCCGGCGCCAGGCATTGACGAAGGCGCGCGCCTCCCAGACGAATTGGCCCTCGGAGCGGCAGGTGTCGCAGTCGCAGCCGGCCGGTCGTTCGCTCAGCCAGCCGCCGCATTCCGCCACTCCGGCGGCGGCCGCCCCGGTTAGCCAGTCGGCCAGGATTTCAGTCAGCTTCGGATTGGAGGCGCAGGGGACCCGGTTTTCCTTTTCAAGGTTCCGGCCGAGTCGGTGGGCGCGGTACTGGCCGGCGGCCGCGCCCGGACCGCGGCCGGCCAGTTCCGGGTAGGCCTGGTAGAGGCCGATGGCGTCCAGGAAATTGAGGTGGGTTATCCTGGGCAGGACGCGCACCGCCCGGAGGCGTCCCCGTTCAATCTCCTCCCGGCGTACCTCGGCGCGGTTCGGTTCGCCCGGCTGGCCGAGCGCGAGGACGAGGTTGGAAAGGGAAAAGTTGAACTTGGTCTCCGGGGCCAGGTCCAGAGAGAGGGAGCCGCAGTTCCAGAGGCCGCGCTCTTCAAAATCCGGCCAGTCCAGGACGCGGGCCAGCGGCAGCTCGACCCGCTCCGGACCGCTGGCCGGTTCCAGCAGCTGGATCAGGGTGCGGACGGCGTAGTAGAGTCCTTTTTCGCCGCGGCCGGCCAGCTGGAGCGTCCTTGTTCCTTCCGGCTGGATCAGGTAGGCCTGGTCGGCGTTTGGCACGCCGGCCAACCTTTCGGCGCCGGCCACCCGCCTTCCGTCCAGGCGGCCGGCGGCGTCCAGTACCCCCAAACGAATCTCGAACTCCCGGCCGTCCGGGAGCCGGCCGGTCTTTTCCTTGAAGAAGGCTTCCAGTTCGCGTCGCGCGTTTGCCTCAATCGGACCGGCATCGTCCCGAAGCCGGATGCCGATTGCTTCCGGCGCCAGGATCACCTTCTGCCGGATGGCGATTTCCTGGGGCAGGGGCAGCAGGTGATTCAGCCAGCGGCTTTCGGCCCGCCGGTCCAGGTTCCGGACCGGCGGCGCCGCGCCGGCCGCCGCCGGCAGGAGCAGCAGCGTGATGACCGGCGCCAGCCACCGGACGGCCGCCGGGCGGGTAAATCCTTTACCAGACATAATGGGCGGCCGGATCAAAGTCCAGGGCCGGCTTGGGATAAAGGGGACTTTCTTTGACCATCGGCCGGGCGTCCAGGGCCGGGACCTCGGTGTGGTAACCGGCCAGCCATTCGTTGACCAGGCCGTAGCCGCCGATGAGCCGGAAGTCCGGGACCGCCCGGCTGGCCGCGCCCAGGTTGGCCAGCACGGTGCTGAGGATCCGGCGGCACTTGCCCTGCTGCCAGGGATCCTTCCATAATTCGGGAAAGACCTGGAGATAGACGAGACGGCCGCGGCCCACCGGTATCACGCCGAGCGTTCCGTTCTCCGCCGGCCGGCCGTTGATCGAGGTCACCTGGGGAATCTCCACCACCTTGCGGAAATAGAAATCGCTTCGGGAGAGGCCGGCGAAGAACGGCTCGGCCGGGAGGTCGGCCTTGAAATAAGGCCTCTTTTCCACCGTTATCCGGACCGGCAGCCGGTCGGCGGCCGCCTGATCCCGGAGTGAAACCAGAATGAGGCCGCCCTCCTTCAGGTACTTCTCCAGGGCGGCCGGTTCGACGGCCGCTTCCGGCGCCAGGTAAGTCACCGGGCCGGCCAGCCCCTCCCGGTGCTCGATCCGGAGTTCCTCCAGCCGGTTGCGGTCCGGGCCGTTGCCGGCCAGGCCGGCCGGCTCCGGTTCGCGGCCGGCGGGCCGGTTCAGTTCCCGGATCAGCCGGTCCATCAGGAGGGCGGCCACCGGTTCGTTTTCGCAATGGTCGACCAGGTCCAGCTGGGAGAAGATCATTCGGCCCTTGCCGTTGCGGAACTCGATCAGCGGCGTGTAGAGCAGGTCGAACTCGTGGTCCAGCAGCACCCGGAAGTTTCCCAGCTGGGGCTTCTCATAGGTGAAGGTGGCCACCAGGCCTTTGTTGGTCCAGTGCCAGAAGCGCCCCTGGCCGAAGGAGTTGCTATGGCCGTACTTGCTGGGGATCTGCGGGTTGTCGTTCCACTTGCTGTTCGGGTTCCAGGACTGGTAGGCCGGCAGCCGGCGGCTTTCGCCCCGCCAGTCGCTGAAATCCTCATCCTCCAGTCCGGCCAGCAGCGGCGAGGCGGAGTCGCGGATGAAGGCCTGGCGGCTGGCGAAGTTCTCCACCGAGAGGCCGGCCACGTTCCGGTTGGCCTGTTCCAGCACCAGGACGTTCAGCCCTTCGCCGACCTGGCGCACGAAGGGTATGTTCTCGGTGAAAATTTTCACCGCGGCCGGGTAGCTGTTTTTTCCGATGACCAGCAGTTGATAATCCTGGAAGCTGGTCCGGCCGGCGGTGATTGTCTCGGCGTTGAATAACTGGCAAGACACGCCCAGATTTTTCAGGGCCTCGGCGGTTTCGCCCGTTTCGTCGATCAGGGCCACCGGCTTGCCCGGGGCCGCCGCCTCCCGCTTCGGGAAGAGGGTCAGCCGGAAACTGTCGGACCGGACCGTGTCGCTGCCGGTCTCCTCGAAACGGGCCGTGATCCGCAGCCGTGTCTTCTCCCGGACCGCCGGCAGCTCGAACTCCATCGGCTGAAAAAGGCGGCGGCCCGGCTCGACCGTTACCGGGGCCGAACCGGCCGTCAGCTCCCGGCCGTCGGCCGTCTCCAGCCGCCAGCTCATCCGGCCGGCCAGCGGGTGGAAGGTCTGGTTGATGAGCACGCCGCTCTTGCGCGCCTTCTCGCCGCCGAAGTAGTTGTGGTCCTTGCCCACGAAATCCTCCGGCGGCCCGGCCAGGTAGAAGAGCACCGGCGCGTTTACCCGGCTGATAGTCTCCCCGAAGGAGGTGAGCCGGCCGCCCAGGCGCCCCTTTTCGTAGAGGGCCGGGAAGAAGAAGGAGACGTGGAAGAGGCAGCCGCTGAGTCCGTAGGTGCGCCAGGAGCGGATCGCCCGGGTGTAGGCCAGGTTGTAGAAGTCGGTCCAGTACTCCGGGGTCGCCCACTGGTTGCCCTTGTTGTCCTGCCAGCGGTTGACCAGCTCGGCGGTCGCCTTGCGGTAGGCCGCCTCGCCGAAGAACTTGGCGTAGTATTCGAGGACGATCGATTCCTTGCTGCCGCGCTGCCAGAAGTAGTCGGGCCGGCTGAAGATCTGCTGCTCCACCGGCAGGAAGGGATCGGTCTGGTGGGCCGCCCAGTAAGACAGCCACTCCTCCATCTCCTGGATGGGCGTGCCGTAGCCCAGCGACATCATGATCGCCCGGATCTCGGCGCCGGTGCCGCCGGTGTAGTAGTAGAAGGGACGTCTTTCCGGGTCGAACTCCTTCAGAAACCGGTTCCGGCGCTAGTGCCACTCGTTCTTGACGATTTCCTCCGGCACCAGGGCGCCGATGCTCATCGGGTGGCCGTGCGGGCCGGGCTGGTAGCCGCCGCTCCAGATCTGCCAGATGACCGCCGAGGGGTGATTGGCGACCAGCTTCGGGTACATCTCCATCCAGGTCCGGCAGTAGTTCCAGTCGTCCGGGTATCCCTTGGAAAGGCCCTCGACGTGGATCAGGGCCAGCCAGCCCTCCTCGTCGGCCACGCTCAGGGTCTCGATGGCGTCCGGCCCCAGCCGCACCATCCGGAAGATGTCGTCGGGCATGGTCCGGTCGGCGTTCTGGCCGGTGGCCTTCATGATCTCGATTTCGCTCTTGCGGAAGGGCAGGCCGCCGTGCGATTTCCCGCTGACCATCAGGGGAATGCCGTTGAGCAGGATCTCGCCCTTCTCCACCCGGATTTCCCGGTAACCGAAGCGGACCGGCGGGAGGCGGTCGATCACCTTGCCCGCCTGGCTGACTTCCAGGACCAGCTGGTAGAGGTTCGGGCTCTCCGGCGTCCAGGTCTTCAGATCCCGGACCGGGAATTCCATTTCCGCTTCGCCGCTGAAGCCTTTGGCCAGCGCCAGCGGCGCCGGCCCCAGTTCGGTGACCGCGGTCTTACCTTCCCGGTCGTAGATCAGGGCCTTCACCTTCAGGTCGAGGCCGCGGCCGCCGCGGTTGACGGCCGGAATCCTGACCCGCAGGCTTCCTTCGCTTACCCTGGGTATGGTTACCAGTTCAAGTTGGTCGAGGCTGACCAGGTTCGTTTCCAGCACTTCCAGCCGGGGTTCGGCCAGCAGGGCGGCGTCCGAGACCTTCGGCCGCCGCAGGCCCTGGAGCAGGGTGATCCGGTTGGTCCGTCCCGGCTGGATGAAATCGGTCAGGTCGAACCAGCGGTCGCCCGGGAAAAGATGCCACTGGAAGAGAACCGTGCCCAGCCGGCGGCCGTTGAGGTAGACGTCGGTGAAGTCCGATTCGGAGTTGATGTGCGACCCGGCCACCCGGAGGCGGACCTGCTTTCCCTGCCATTCGGCCGGCGGCGTGAACTCGCGTTCCAGGAAGAAGCCGGCGTATTCGGTCAGCTCCCGGTCCTTGTAATTGACGGCCGGCTTGAAATTCTGGTCCAGCAGCAGCGGCCGGGCCGGCTTGGGCAGCCAGCGGCCCGGCACCGGCAGGTAAAGCCAGTTGTCCTCCAGCGGCGCGGCCTGGCCGAACTCGGCCGGCTGGAAGCGCCAGTAGCCGCCCAGCCGGTATTGGGTCCGCCGGTCGTTTTGAAAGGCGGGATCCCCCAGTTCCCAGTTCACCCCTACGGGTCGGGACGGCCGACCGGCCGGAGCGGCCGTGAGGTCCAGCGGCAGGAAGGGTTGCCGGCCGGCCGGCCGGGGCGCGAAGGGCTGGGTGCCCTTTCGGTAGGCCTCGTGGGCCGCGGCGACCGCCGCCTCGTCCAAAGGCTGGTCCAGCAGGAGCAGTTCGTCCAGCCAGTTGTCGGCCGGGTAGTCGCCGGTCAACTCCTCCTTGCCGTAAGCGGTGGGCAGGTTCGTGTAGCCGGCCATGAAGGAGATCATGTTGGCCTGGAATGGGGCCGGGTAGTTCCCGGCGGCCAGGAGTTTGCCGTCCAGGTACTGCTTCCGGCTGCGGCCGGCCAGGTCCCAGGTGTAGACGAAATGGTGCCATTGCCGGTCCTGGAGCCGGTCCCGGATCCGCTTGTCCGCAAGGCCGGCCAGGGCGATGGAGTTTTTTTTGTCTCCCGGCATCACCAGCGAGTTGGAGTCGGCGGCGAGTTTGAGCCAGAGGGAAAGCGTGCCCCGGTTCGGATCAAAGAGCCGGTTGATCGGGTAGCGCAGACCCTGGTCGAAGGCGGCCGGCTTGAGCTGGACGGCCTGACCGACCAGTCCCTTGCCGAAGCCGAGTCCCCAGGGACGGAAGGGGCCCAGGAAGGTTTCAGGGAAGGCGAAGTTTTCCGAGTACCCGGTGGTGTTGCCCTCAAAGGGCGCGTGGAAGATTACCCGGGGCGGCTGCTGGCCGAAGGCGTTTGAGACCGCCAGCCGGCCGGCCATTGAAAGGATGAAGAGAGTCTTGAAGAATCTCCTCATAACTTTTCCCTCCGGTAGTATTTGATGACCGGCCGTAAAGGCCGTCGTCAGGTCCGAGTGGTTTTGGGGGAAGTCCGGTCTGGGACATCGATAGAAGGGTTGGCGGCCGGTTCAGTTTGGAATGTTTTGGGAAGACAGCCGGCGGCGGTTCTTCTCCCGCCGCCGGCTGTTCTCTATACTCCGCGCCGCCCTGCTCTCACCAGTGGGGCGGTATCCCGGCGTAGGCCGGACCGCAGAGGTAGCCGTACTTGTCGGGTCCGGCCGCTTCCACGTGCCCGTCCATGAAGAGGAAGTTGGCCATGCCGTTGTGCCGGTAATCGACCTTGTTGTTGGGCTGGTTGTTGGATCCGACGTAGGTGCTGGTCGTCTCGGCCAGGTAAATCCTTTCGGACGGGCTCTCCTCGTTGCTGATCTTTTTGACGGTACGGCTTCCGGGACCGAGGGCCAGGATCATGTTCGGTCCGTACTTGTACTGGTCCGGGACGTTGGTCTTCGGGCAGTAGGTCAGCTTGGTTTTGTTGTTCAGGTAAGGCAGGAGCACCGTCTTGAAGTAAGGGTCGTTGCCGTAATTGTAAGGGTAGTAGCCGCCCCAGTCTTCCGCGTAGATCCGGGTGGCGATGCCCAGCTGCTTCAGGTTGTTGGTGCAGTTGGCCTGCCGGGCCTTCTCGCGCGCCTTGGAGAGTGCCGGCAGCAGCATGGCCGCCAGGATGGCGATGATGCTGATGACCACCAGCAGCTCGATCAGGGTGAAGCCCTCTTTTTTATCCGACCGTTTCATTCTCCGTCTCCCGTTTTTTACCAGCAGCGCAGGGCGATGTGGCCGGTGCTGGCCTTGCCGAATCCCTGCCAGATCTGGCTGTAGGCCTTTTGGTTGACCGGCAGGTTGAAGTAACGGCTGGATTCGGACCAGACGGAGCCGGTCGCCTCTCCGAAATAAAAAACTCCGTCGCTGGCCTTGACGGCGGTCCGCCACTCGACGTGGCCGTCGAGCATCAGGAAGTTGGCCCCGTCCTGGTGATTGCCGCCGCCCTTCTGGGTGTAGAAGGTGCCGACCAGGTGGCTGGCGGCCGGTATCTCGTCCTGGTTATTGTTCCAGACGGTCAGGTTGGCGGTCGACTCGTCGCCGTTGATCCGGGCGTACTTGTCGCTCATCAGGGCGAAGTCGTGGATGGGCAGGCTCCAGCGCTGGGCCCACTTCAGGTTGATGCCGTTGGCGTAGCCATAGGCGATGTTCAGCGGCGTTATCTGGTCGGGTGAACTCAAGTTGGCCGGGATCTTGTATTCGGAGGCCGGGCAGATCATCAGGTTCCAGTTCTTGATGTAAGCCGGGTAGAGCAGGCGCAGGGAGTTGGTGGACCAGCCCTTGGTCACTCCGAACTGGGTGGTGGGCGTAAAGAGGGCCGGCTGGCCGTTCTCCCAGGGTCCGTGGTAGGGGAACCACTCGTCGTACTCGTAGGCGTACATCATCAGGGCGAGGTAGCATTGCTTGAGGTTATTCATGCAGTTGGCCTTGTGGGCCCGGTTGCGGGCCTTCTCCAGGGCCGGCAGCAGCATGGCCGCCAGGATGGCGATGATGGCAATGACCACCAGCAGTTCGATCAGGGTGAAACCGTGCCTCTTTTCCATTTCCAGACCTCCATCGTGAAAAGTTAGGAATGGCGAGGGATTTTTTCTTGCCGGCGCCTCCTTTGTTATCGTTAACTGAAAATCAAAAAAACCAAAAATTACACCCGATTGATTTCTATTCTGGTATTTTACCCCCCGGTCCGCCGTTTGTCAAGGCCGCCGTCCGGCGGCCGGGCAGCGGATCTCCAGCCGGGAATCCCCGCCGGCCCGGAAGCCGGCGGTACCCTCGTGCCGCTTCGGGCTCCAGGCGAAACGGATCGGCCGGCCGTCAACCAGCAGCCGCGGCTGTTCCGGGCTGTAGAACCAGAGGCGGCAGTAACCCGGCGCCGCCAGGCCGGCCTCCAGGCGACCCGGTTCGAGCCGGGTGATGCGGGCCCGGGCCGCGCCGGCGCCCAGGACAACCGGGTGGACCGGCGGCCGGTTGGTCTTCTCGATCCGCACCCGCTGTTCCGGCCGTTCGTCGGCCGCTTCGAGCTGCTGGGTGCCGTCGAAGGGGCGGCCGTTGATTTCCAGCCCGGCCACGAAACGGCCCCGGCCCCGGACATCCACTTCCCAGACCCGGCCTCCGTAGAACAGGTTGGTCAGCCGGACGTCGCTGCCGCCGTCGCCAGGCAGGTACTCGAGGTTTCCCTGGGTGAGGCGGATGCCGGCCAGCGCTTCCAGCAGGCCCAGCCACCAGCTGGCGGTGGTCATGCACTGCCACCAGGAAGTCGAGACGTAGAGCCTGGAGGCGTCGAAGAACTGGGTCGCCTGGTTGTTGTAAAGGTTCTCGCGCAGCACCCGCTCGGCGCCGAAGAAAAACTCGGCCTTTTCCAGCAGGATCCGGAGGAGTTCCTGGTTGCCGGAGAGGCGGGCCAGCCGGAAGGTCTCCCGGCTGGCGTTCTGGAACCAGTTTTCGCTCCGGTTGCGGCCGGTCGGGTGCATCGGCTGGTCGGCCGGGCATTCGCGCAGGCCGATGACCGGGTGGCCGAGGCGGCGGACGATGAAATCGGCCAGCCGGTCCCACTCGTCAAGGGAGAGCAGTTCGCCGTGGCCGGAGAGGGCCAGCAGCGAGGTGAGCCGGAAGGTCCGGTTCCGGTTGACCGGCTTATCCTTGGGCCAGACGCAGTCGATGAAGAAGCCTTCCTCGGCATCGAAGAAGTGGCCCATGAAACCGGCCTCGATGCGACGGGAGAGGTTCAGGCAGGTCTTGAGCAGTTTTTCATCATTGAGCGCGCCGGCCAGTTCGGCCCCCTGCTGGCAGGCGTGGAAGAGCAGGCCGATATCCTCGACGCCGCTCAGGCGCGAGGAAAGGGTCCGGTTGTCGCGCGGGTCTTCGAAGCGGGGCCGGTTGGTCTGCTCGCTGTAATCGGTGCCGCCGAAGCAGGACTCCACCAGCCCGGTCGGCCCGGCGTTGGCGGCGATGGTTGTCAGGGCCGTGGCCGCGTAAGGGTAGAGCGCCCGCAGCGTCTGCCGGTCGCCGGTCCGGAAGTAGTACTCGTGCAGGTTCTCGATGGCCCAGCTGTCCAGCATCACGTTCCAGCCGGCGCCCAGCGGCCGGTCGATGGCCGGGTGGTGCAGGTTGATGTCGTAGGCCGGGCCGTAATCGAGGTCGCAGGTCATGATGACCGCGCCGTTGGGGCCGCGGGAGCGGTTGATGAAGTTGAGATAACGCCGGACCGTCCCGGTGTCCCCGCAGGCATTGATGACCCGGCAGGCGAACTGGCCGTCCCAGGCGTTGTGGACCCAGTAGCCCCGGGTGGAGGGGCGGAAGGCGGTTTCAGACTCGTTCTTTTCGCAGCGGGTGGAATGGAGGAAGAGGGGTGCGGTCCGGATGATCTCCGGGATCATCCGCCACTGGCCGCTTTTCAGGGCGGGTACCCGGCCGGCCAGCTCCCGGTAGCGCTCCCGCTGCTGCCGGTACCAGGCCGGCCACTCGGAACGGGCCTTCGAGAGGCGCTCGGCGGCCCGGTGGACGTCCTCGGCGAAGACGATGAAGAATCGGGCCGGATGCTTGCGGTCGAACTCCACCGAGAGCGAGGTCCGGCCGTCCCGGCGGCTCCAGTCGGCCGGACCGGCCGCTCCCACCATGGAGCAGGCCTCGTGGCGCCTTTCGGTGGGCTGCCGGTCGGCCGCCTGCGCGATGAAGTTCCTGAGAATGTTGTAGCGGAGGGCCTGCCACTGCGGATCGAAAGAGGGTTCTTCCCAGGCGGAATGTTCGTTCAGGTGCTCCAGGAACTTTTCGCGGATCTCCAGGCTGATCCGGGCCGGCTTCGTTCCGCCGGTGCGCCACTCCATCATGACGGCCGGCCCCTTGATCCAGAGGCGCCGTTCGAACTCCTGGCCGGCCCATTCGAAGCGCCCGGCCACCCCGTAGGGGCAGAGGGCCAGGTTGGCGAAGCCCGGCCGGCCGGAGCGGCCGGCCGACTCGATCCGGAACTCGATGACCGGTTCCGGGAAGAAGTCGGGCCGGCGCCGCCAGATTCCATTGGAGAAGAAGGCGCCCCGGCGGGCGCCGGTCCGGCGCGGGCCCTGGTACTCGATCATGTTGAGGCCGCCGGACTGGTCCAGGATGACGCTCACCAGCCCGTCGGAGAGGGCGTATTCCTTGTTGGGCAATCCTTCCGGAAGGTAAAACCCGATCTTTGCGAAATCATCCCTTTTCATTTTTCTCTCCGCGAATCAAGGAGCGCATTGCCGGTTAACCTGGAACTTCTACATTGTATCATGTCCGGACGGAACCGGCGCCGGCGTTCGATTCCGGTTAGGAATTCCGGTCACGTTCTTAAACTTTTTGCCCGGCCGGTCCGACTAATTTCTATAACAGAGGGGGGTAAATTTTTCATCCAAATCACGAGGAGGTCTCCGTGAAAAACGCGTTTGGGAGATTGTGGTTCGGAAGGGGTGCCGGATTGCTGGCGGTTTCGGGCCTGCTGCTGACCGCGGCCGGGCCGGCCGGGGCCCAGCAGAAGCCGGGTGGACCCGGGGCCCCGTTGAATCCTTCGGCCGAGACGATCGAGTCGGTCTTCATCAAGGTGGCCGAGCAGATCAAGCCGGCGGTGGTCAACATCAGCACCACCCAGAAGGTTACGGTACGGAACAGTCCCTTCGACGATTTTTTCAGCGACCCGAATTTCCGGCGTTTCTTCGGTGACCAGGGCCCGCGCCAGCGCGAGTATTCCCGCCAGTCGCTCGGAAGCGGGGTCATCGTTTCGGCGGACGGGTACATCCTGACCAACAACCACGTGGTCGCCGAGGCCGCCGAGATCAAGGTGAAGCTGCTGGACGGCCGCGAGTTCATGGCCAAGGCGGTCGGGCAGGATGCCAAGACCGACCTGGCCGTCCTCAAGATCGAGGCCTCCGGCCTGAACGCCGCCGTCCTGGGGGATTACGAACGGATACAGGTCGGCCAGTGGGTGATGGCCGTCGGCAATCCCTTCGGCCTGGAGGGCACGGTCACCGTGGGCGTGGTCAGCGCCAAGGGGCGCCACCTCGGCTTGAACCCGATCGAGAGCTTCATCCAGACCGACGCCTCGATCAACCCCGGCAACAGCGGCGGGCCGCTGGTCAACCTCAAGGGCGAGGTGATCGGCATCAACACCGCCATGGCCGGCGGCCAGGGTCTGGGTTTCGCGGTGCCCTGCAACATCGCCCGCAACGTCCTGGACCAGATCCGCAGCAAAGGCAAGGTGGTCCGCGGCTGGCTGGGCATCTCGATGCAGCCGGTCACGCCGGACATGATCGAGGGATTGAAGCTCAAGGAGGCGCGCGGGGTCCTGGTGAGCAACGTCTTTGCCGGCGAACCGGCCGACCGGGCCGGGCTCAAGGCCGGCGACATCATCGTCAGGGTCGGTGAGACGACGGTGGCCGGCACCGACGAGCTCCAAATGCTGGTCGGCTCCCGGATGCCGGGCGAAAAGCTGTCGCTGGTGGTCTTGCGGGACGGCAAGGAGGTTCCCCTGACCGTCCAGCTCGGCGAGCAGCCGGCCGATCTTTCCGCCCGGGGCGGCGCTCCCCAGGAGGTTCCGGATTGGCGGGGCATCAAGGTCGGCGCGGTCACCGAGGAGATCGCCCGGCAGCTGTCGCTGCCCAAGGCCGAAGGGGTGCTGGTGAACGAGGTCGCCTCCGACAGCCCGGCCTCCGGGAAGCTCGCCCCCGGGGTGGTCATCCTGGAGATCAACCGCGAACCGGTCCGCAGCCTGGCCGATTACCAGCGGCTGGCGGCCCGGGTGGCGGCCGACAAGGCGGCCCTGCTGCGGGTCTATAACCAGGGGCAGTACTTCTACCTGGTGGTGCCGCCGCCGGGCAAGTAGCGGAAGGTTCTTTTGCCAGGCCCGGCCGGGATGGAATAATCCGGCCGGGCCTTTTTTTTTATGCCTTTTAATCAGTCCGAGGCGGCCAGGACCGATTTCAGGCCGGGGATCTCGACCGGCCGGCCGCTCTCGATCGACTCTTCGGCGCAGATGGCCAGGGCGGTCGAGTAGTAGGCCGAGTCCTGGACCTCGGTGGGCGGGTCGTTTTCGACGATCCGGCGGTAGAACTCGTCGCGCAGGCGCAGGTCGCCGCCGCCGTGGGAGCCGCCGGTGTGGGGCGGCTTGAACTCCTCGGTCCGCCGCTCCCGGTCGTGCGAATACTCGATCCGGATCAGGAAGCGGCCCGGGTTGTCGTAGTAACCGTACATCTTGCCCTTGGGCCCGACCAGCCAGAACTCCCGCGAGTACTCCGGGGTGAAGTGGCACTCGTGGAAGGTGGCCTTGGCGCCGCTGGCGTAACTGATGCAGAGTTCCGAATTGTCGTTCAGGTTGAGTTCCTTGCTCCAGACGCAGAAATCGGTGATCCTGACCCGGGCGTCGTAGTCCATCTGGAACGACTCCAGGCTGATCCGGTAGGGACAGTCGGCCCGGTCGCAGTCGCGGCAGCGCAGTTTCGGGTCGGCCGTCCGGCCGTAGAAGTCCAGCCCGCCGATGCCGTACACCTTGACCGGCTCGCTGTCCACGAACCAGTTGAGCAGGTCCAGCGAGTGGCAGGCCTTCTGGAGCAGGAGCGACCGGTAGTAGGCCTTCTGGCGGTGCGGACTGTGGAAGAAGTAGTGGCCGCCGACCGAAACGTTGTCAAACGAGTGGGCCACCAGCACCGGGCCGATGCGCCCCTCCTTGAGCAGCCGCTTCATGCTCTGGAAGACGGTGCACTCCCGCAGTTCGAAGCCGATCATGAAGATTCCGGGGCTTTTGCGGGCGGCGGCGATGATCCGGCCGGCGTCGGCGGTCGTCTGGCAGAGAGGCTTCTCCACCAGCACGTGCTTGCCGGCGGCCAGTCCGGCCAAGGTCGGCTCGACGTGGTTGCGGTCGTCGGTGGCCACCAGGACCGCGTCGATTTCCGGGTCTGCGTAGATTTTGGCCGAGTCGGTCCGGTAGGCGATCCCGTCGCCGAAGAACTCCCGGGCCTCCTTCAGCCGGTCGGGGTCCAGGTCGCAGATGGCCCGCAGGTCGAAGCCCGGATGGGCCTCCTTCCGGTAGAGGCGTCCGAAGTACTTGCCCCGGCCGCCGGCGCCGATCACCGCGGTGCGGATAACCTTTTTTTCAGCCATTCGAGGTCCCTCGAGGTTTGCGTGGGCAGGAGACTTATAAAATATATTTTAATTATTTTAAAGGCCGGTTCGGGTTTTGTCAACCTGATTTTTCATGCATTATCCCCCCTCAAAAAAAACGGCGCGGCTCCGGAAAGGGAACCGCGCCGTTTCTTTTTACGGACGCCGCCGCCGGATCAGTTGCCCAGGATGGCCTTCAGGTCCGCCTCCGGCGTGGTGATCGGCTGGATGTTGAACTTCTCCACCAGCACCTTGAGCACGTTCGGCGAGACGAAGGCCGGCAGCGAGGGGCCGAGCCGGATGTCCCGGATTCCCAGCGCCAGCAGGGTCAGCAGGATGCAGACCGCCTTCTGCTCGTACCAGGAGAGGACCAGCGAGAGCGGCAGGTCGTTCAGGCCGCACTTGAAGGCCTCGGCCAGGGCGGCCGCCACCTTGATGGCCGAGTAGGCGTCGTTGCACTGGCCGCAGTCCAGCAGGCGGGGCAGCCCGGCCACCGTTCCGAACTCCAGCTTGTTGAAGCGGAACTTGCCGCAGGCCAGCGTCAGGATCAGGCAGTCCTGGGGTGCCAGCTGGGCCAGCTCGGTGTAGTAGTTGCGGCCGGGCTTGGCCCCGTCGCAGCCGCCGATGAGCAGGAAGCGTCGTATCTGGCCGGTCTTGACGGCTTCGACCACCGTTCCGGCCACCGAGAGGCTCGCCTGGTGGCCGAAACCGACCAGGATTTTCTTGCCGGCCGCCTCGGCCGGAAAACCGCCGGCTTCCAGGGCCTTTTTGATGACCGGACCGAAATCCTTCGGGCCGCCGGTTTCCGGGATATAGTTAAGGCCGGGCCAGCCGACCAGCCCGGTGGTGAAGATGCGGTCCTGGTAGGTCGGGCGCGGTTTCTGGATGCAGTTGGTCGTCATGAGGATCGCGCCCGGGAAGAGGTCGAACTCCTTCTGCTGTTCCTGCCAGGCGCCCCCGTAGTGGCCGGCCAGGTGCGGGTACTTCTTTAGTTTCGGGTAACCGTGGGCCGGCAGCATCTCGCCGTGGGTGTAGATGCTGATGCCGGTATCTTTGGTCGCTTCCAGCAGTTCCTCCAGGTCGCGCAGGTCGTGGCCGGAGACCAGGATGGCCGGACCCTGGCGGGTGCCCAGCCAGACCTCGGTGGGTTCGGGATGTCCGAAGCGGCTGGTGTGAGCCCCGTCAAGCATTTCCATGCACTTCAGGTTGACCAGGCCGAAATCCATGATCAGCTTGATCAGGTCGCCGGCCGATCGGTCCGCATCGAGCAGGGCGGCCAGGCCGGCGTGCAGGAAGGCGTTGACCTCCTCCGATTCCTTGCCGAGCCGGGCGGCGTGGTGGGCGTAGGCGGCCATGCCCTTCAGACCGTAAAGGAGGATTTCCCGCAGGCTGCGGATGTCCTCGTCCAGGCCCGGATCGGCCAGGATGCCGACCTCCCGGCTCTGGACGACCAGGTCGCCGAGCGCGGCGGCCGGAGTCCACTCGACGGCCGCCGGCACCGGTCCGGCGAAATCCCGGCCCTGCCGGGAGCGGTAGGCCGACCGGAAGAGTTCGTTGGCCTTGCCGCGCATCTTGACCGCCCGGCGCACCCAGGCTTCCAGGTCGGCCACGTCGAAGTTGACGTTGGTGACGGTGAGGAAGAGGCCTTCCATCAGGAAATGATCGACCTCGGTGTCTTTTACCTCCAGTTCCCGCGCCTGGCGTCCCCACCAGGCGATGCCCTTCATCAGGTGGATGAGCGCGTCCATCAGGTCGGCGGCCTCGGGGCTCTTGCCGCAGACCCCGCGCTGCGTGCAGCCCTTGCCGCCGACGGTCTGTTCACACTGCCGGCAGAACATGCTTCCTTCCATCTTGCCCTCCTTTTCCGGTTTTACCGGTTACCGGCCGTCCCGGTTTTCCTTCCTTGCGGTCAAGGTCGTCCAGGAGCGTGCCGATGGTGACGCCTTTCAGTCTTTCAACCACTTCTTCTTCCAGTTCCAGCAGGCGTCGGCGCAGCACGCATCCGGAACGGTTCCGGCAGAATTTCTTGCGGAACAGGCACTCGGAGAAGGTCAGTCCGCCCTGGAAGTGGCGTATCAGCAATTCCAGGGGGATTTGATCCGGGTCCCGCCGGAGCCGTACCCCGCCCCGGGCTCCTTCGCGGGCCTCAACCAGTCCGAGGTCGACCAGCCCGTGCAGCACCTGGCGTATGTAGGCCAGCGGGATCTTTTCCCGGCCGGCCAGTTCCCGGCTCGAGAGATAGCCATCGCCGGCCCGGGCCAGGATGAGCAGCGCCCGGACCGCGTAATCGCTGTTCTTGGTGAGCAATTTCATAACTGATACAATTATAGTATTAGTTTACCCGCGTTGTCAAGCCGGGCGGAAAAGGGGAGCGTCGTCCGGTCAGCGGCCGGCCGAGGCCAGCAGCAGGGTCATCCAGGCCGGGATGGTGAGCAGGGAGAAGAGGTGGGTGGCCATCACGCTGGAGGCGGCGAATTCGCGGTCGGCCCCGTAGACGTCGCTCAGGACGACGCTGGCGATGGCCCCCGGCATGATGGCCACCATCCCCAGTACCAGGCGGGGCAGCGGGTCCAGCGGGAGCGAGAAGAGCAGGATCAGGGCGAGGGCCGGTATCAGGGTCAGGCGCAGCAGGACCACGTAAAACTGGTTGAGGGTGAACAGGTGGCGCGGGGTGAGTTCCGAGATCCGGCTGCCCACCTGGAACATCGCCAGCGGCACGGTGGCCTTGCCGAAGAGATCCAGGACGTTCATTAAGGCCGCGGCCGCCTCGGCCGGCAGGCTCCCGGCCGCCGGGAGGGCGCCGTTGGCGGCCAGGAAGTCGCGGACAACGATGGTCAGGATCGCCGCCGCAATGGAAAGCATCGGCAGGCTCAGCAGGTTGCGCAGGCTGTCGCGGCGCAGCCGGTTGCCGGTGAGGGCCAGCACGCCGAAGGTCCAGACCGAAATCTCCGAGCCGAGCGACGAGAAGAGCAGTCCGGCCACGCCCGCGTTTCCCCAGAAGAGCAGGATGATCGGCAGCGGCAGGAAGGAGTAGTTGTTGATCGTGCACTGGAAATGGAAGGCGTGCCCCTCGGCCGGCTTTTCGAAATCGAGCACGCGCAGGGCCGCCAGGCCGACCAGGTAGCCCAGCAGCATGATCATGATCGTCCCGGCCGGCAGCGTCCAGTTGCGCAGCAGGGAGGCGAGGTCGAAATTCCGGACCAGCGAGGAGAAGATCATGGCCGGGTAGAAGAAATTGGTCACCGAGAGGGCCAGCCGCCGGGTAGCCTCCGAATCCAGGATCCCGCGGCGGCGGGCGATCGCGCCCAGCATGATCATCAGGAAGATCGAGAAGACCCGGAGCAGGATTTTTATGAACATGGCGGCCGTTTGCGGTCAGTCCAGGTGGGGCGCAAAGAGTTCCCGGTAGAGGCGGCGGGCGTTCTCCCGCGAGGGGGTGACCGCCGGGAACCCCCGGTAATCGCTGGTCGCCTGGATGTCCCGG
>Ga0116143_10000602_pt1 | contig 49195 bp, 44 predicted proteins | sample AD_UKC034_MetaG_FD_89745 | JGI IMG/M metagenome (GOLD analysis project Ga0116143, IMG submission 89745) | Active sludge microbial communities of municipal wastewater-treating anaerobic digesters from USA - AD_UKC034_MetaG | ecosystem: Engineered > Bioreactor > Anaerobic > Digestate | place: USA... | reverse complement strand
CGCTGCCGGTCCACACTGCTGCCATACTGTGGCGGGCGCCGGGTGCGCCGGTCTCGGTAATCAGACCCCAGTGCCCACATTCTGGCCGCAGTGCGCAGCCTGAATTAACTGCCTGATTTGGGCCGCCGCCAGCCGGTTTGCTCATGCCACCCCATAAAGCCATGGTTCCATCGATCCAGACGGCTGCATTGTCGCGCCGAGTTGGCACTTCAGCATCAGACGCTATTTGACGCCAGGGTTCAAACGACATGTCGTCAAGAACCGGGCTGTAAATGCCGCCGTCACCCAGAGCCTGCGGACTCGGGTTCTTGTAGCCGCCCCAGACGATCATTTCATTACCGGTCCAGATGGTTGAGCAGAATGCCCTTTGTGACGGCGCGTTGATCGTATTCATTGGTTGCCATGAATTTGAGACAGGATTATAGCGGGCGCCGGTGTTGACGGGTTGTGGTGGTTTCGCACCTTCTCCGCCCCAGACGATCATCTCGCTGCCAGTCCAGACTGCGCTGTGTGAAGCTCTTTTTGATGGAGCATTCAAAGAACTTATATTCGACCAGCTGTTGTTGGCAGGGTCGTAACGCTTGCCGTCGTCGAGCTTGTCGTTTGGGCCAGTGCCATCGCGCCCGCCCCAGATGATCATTTCGCTGCCGGTCCAGACTGCTTTGTGATCTGAGCGTCCGGCAGGAGCTTTATCGATGTTAGTATCTGACCAGGTTTGCGTAGTCAGATCGTAGACGCCGCCGGTATTGAGATAATCACTGCTGCCATCGAGGCCACCCCAGACGATGAGCTTGGTTCCGGCAAGTGTGACAGTGTGATTTGTGCGCGCAACCGGGGCTCCGGCCGCGTCGTTAATTATTGCCCATGTGTCTGTTTGCGGGTCATAAATGCCGCCAAAATTTGTCAGGGTGCCAGTTTTGTCTCTGCCACCCCAGACGATCATCTTGTTGGAAGTCGCAGCATTGCCGGTGTTTCCGGTCCAGATTGCGATAGTGTCGGCTCGTGGAATATTCGGATTGCCAGGCGCGCTCATATTCAACCATTGGCCGGCGTTACTGGCTGTGTCGCGCAGAGCGTAGGCGAGGGCCGCGTCGGCGGCCTGCATGGCCTGGGCTTCGAACACGCGCAGGCGATAAGACTGGCTCTGGTCGATAGAACTGATCTGGGTGCCGGCGATATAAAAGCCGAGAATGACGACTATCATCAGCGCATAAAACGACAGCCAGCCGCGTCTGCGGTTCAGTTGTGCCTTTTGTGATCTCATAGTTCGAGCTCCGCGTTGCGCAAAAATACGGTAGGGTGCATGATCAGCCGAGCTTCGTTAACATCTGCCTCTTTGTTGTCGTCAGTTTCGCCATGCAGAAAGATGCTGAGCCTGACCAGAGACTTCGTTGCCGAAGCTGCTTCATCTGCCGCAAAATCATATGTGAAGCTGGAGACCATGATACGTTTCCTTGGCGGACTTTCCAGGCTTTCTCCCATCAGAACTCTCGGTTCTGCAGCGGTTGCCGGTTCGCATTTGCGCAGCAGCTGGCCATCTTCTGCCCAGACGGTGTATGAAAAACCATTTGCCTGATACTGCAGTGTGCCACTTGCTGTTTTTACGTTAGTCGCTTCGTAAAGACCGGCGTGAGGGGTGTCCGGATTGGCCGGGTCGCCTTCGAGAAGAAGGCGCATGCCGTCTTTGTAATGATGCAGGCAGTCGGAAAGGTTGATGGTGACGCGGTTGGCGATCATCAGCGCCTGAAAGGTCGATGCCAGACCGGTAAAAATTACCGCGAAAGCAGTCATCGCCACAAGTATCTCGACCAGCGACAGCCCGTCTTTATTACCGTTTCGAATGTGCGGCATGTTAAAACTCCACCGCAAACAGCGTGGTCAGCGTTGCGACCGTCGAAGTATCAGGACTGCCGGAAGCCGTATAGGCCCGCACTTCGACAACAAGCAGGTCTTCGATACCGACCGGAGCCGAGCCGGGCGGTGTCCAGGCGCCAATGGGATACCAGTCTCCTGCCGGGCCGCCGCTTTCCTGCAGATGGGCGCGATAACCGACCATCGGCAGAGCAAAACTGCTGGTCGCGCAGGGAATGAAATCACCAGGGTTCAACGGCACAAAACTGCCATCATAAATGATAAAGGTATTGCTGGCAGCCGGGTTAAGCTGCCAGGCGCGATGAATCTCTTCGAGCGCCGATTCGCACTGCTGCAGTGCGATCTGCTTGAATTTTATTTCCTGAATATTGGCCTGCGAACTCTGCAGTGATGACATCAGCGAGGTGACTACCAGCGTCAGAATACCCATCGAGACGACAACTTCGAGCAGAAAATAACCGTTATCTCTGCGCTTTTTCATGGCGCGATCCTTCGCAGCGTCGGCCGTCCGCTGCCGGAAGCGATAATGATTTCCCAGCCGCCAAGATCATCATACGGGCGCATGGCGACAAGATTCAGCGGCCTGATAATAAACAAGCTTTCGCCGGTTGTCATGGTCGCAATCTCATCAGGCCCGCCAGAAATCGGACGATAAAGGCAGTTGCCATGACGGTCGAACTTGATGAAGCGCGAGAGCGGCGCAGTTGTTGAAGCGCCCCAGACCGTGGCCGGCAGCGGTTCGATACAGGTAGAATCAGACGAAATGATCGCGCGCGGAACGGTTATCGCAGTATCCGATTCATCACAATATTTCATCAGCGCCGTTTTTACCGGGTTTCCCTCGTGGTCGAGCATGTCGTATGAAGTGATCGGGTTAGCTGCGTCATCATTGAAATGATAAAAGTTCATGACACTGAATTGGCCAGCGATTCCGGCGGCTATCGCAGTGTCTCTGGTCAGGCAGAGGTCTTCATAAATAGAACGCGCATGCTGCTCAAGCCTGATCTGATGAACGGTTTCGACCATTTTCGGGTAGCCGGCCGTGGCCATCACTCCGATGATCATCATCGCCACCAGCAGTTCAACCAGCGTGAAACCGCGCAATTCAGCAACCCCCTTCCTCTACATCTCTTCTCAAATTATATCAGCATTCAAAACCCAGCTAAAGCAAAACCTCAATTTCCCGGAAATACATGGCCAGAAAAGCAGAGGGCATGGATTCTGCGACTTCGCTCTGATTCTCGTAGAATGACGGGTATGCAAGTAATCGTAATCCTGCGCGCAGTCGCAGGATCTGGAAAAGCAATAAAGGCAGGGTTTGGGGTTTTGACTTTGGCGGGGTAGATAGGTGATAATGGAGGTGTAAGATTCGATTAAGACGATTACGACAACGAGAACGATTACAATTACAATTACGATTACGATTACGATTACGATTACGATTACGAAAAGATAGCGGGAGATACTGTAATGAAAAGATATAGATATGCGCTGCTGGCGCTTTTGCTGGTTGTTATGGCCGGTCTGCGCGCCGACGCGAAAAACGTTCTGCAGGATATTTTCAAGGCTTACCAGAAATACCAGGAAATCAACATGACGCTCTGGCTGGTCGGTGATATTGGTGCCGAAAAGCGTTTCGGCAAAGAACTGCAGATGTGGATGGGGCTGATGTACAAAGAAGAAAAAGACCCCAAGATCAAATCTTACGTTTCGAGCATCTTCGAACGTCTAAAGCCACAGTTCAACAATCGCGGCATGAACTTCACCGTCAGGGTCATCCGCGACAACACCGCCAATGCTTTCGTCATTCCGGGCGGACATGTTTATGTATTCACCGGACTGCTTGATATGGTGAGCTCTGATGACGAACTGGCAGCGGTCATTTCGCACGAACTGGCGCATGCCGAGCGTCGTCACTCTCTCAAGAATTTTCGTGCTTCGACCGCGGCCGTAGCGGTTCTCAATGCTGCGGTCAAGAATAAGAAAGATCGCGCGACCTGGGGTAATCTGATCGGCTACCTCACTCTGATGCAGTTTTCGCGTCAGCAGGAAGACGAAGCCGACGATCTCGGTCAGTTCAAAATGGCGGCCGCCGGCTTCAACCCGGCTGCGCAGGTTTCGCTCTGGGAAAAGTTCCTCAAAAAGCATGGTGACACCAAAGGCCTGGCGCAGTATCTGAGCACGCATCCGCCTTCCAGCCAGCGTGTAGAAAACGCCCGCAAGAATCTGCAGAAAATGAATGTTGTCGAACAGACCGTATTCAACAATACCAGACTGATTCTTTCAGCTGACAGAGTTAACCTGATTACCAATGCCAGTTTCGAGGCTGATCCGGCTGCCGGCGGTCAGCTCACAGGCTGGGAAGTCAGCAGCGGCAAAGCCAGTTTGAATGAGCAGCAGTCGGTTACCGGTCGGCGTTCACTCGAACTGCTGGCAGAGCAGCGAATGGCAGCGGTCAGGGTGCTGTCTGATTATATTGCGGTCAATGAGGCTTCTGATCTTGTTTTTACCGGCTGGGCCCGTTCTGAAAACGGCCAGCAGAACGCAGCCATTGGTATCGAAATATACGATGCCAACAGGCGTCTGCGCGATCGTGCCTGGGCAGTCAGAGAATCTTCATCGCTGGCCGCCGGCTGGAATAAAATCGAGGCTCGTCTGGCAAACACGGCAGAGAAGAGACTTTTCGCGTCTGGTAATGTTTTTATGCGTCTGGTTTTGCAGACTGGCCCGATTTCGCAGGGTCGCGTCTGGTTCGATGATCTGCGCCTGCGCCCGAGTCAGACGGTCGACCCGGTCAATCACCTGGTCAACGGCGACTTCGAACGGCGGACTGCCGAGGGCTACCCCGAAGCACTTACTGTGCGCGGCGGTCAGATTGGCATCGATCTGTCAAAGGCTAACAGTGGCTACTCATCGCTACTGGTCAAGGGCGCTGCTTCAGGCGAGTCGGGCTTCTCGTTTCAGCCGGTTTCAGTCGCCGGCCTCAAATTCGGTCATGAATTTACCTGCTCATTCTTCTATCAGGGCGATCGTCAGCTCAAAGGCACGGTAATTGTCGAAATGCTCGACGAAAAAGGCAGCGTTCTTGCACGCCGCCTGGCAGAAGTGCCTTTCGAAGCGGTGGCCGGCAACTGGGTCGCCAACTCGTTTGCCTGCAAATTCGACCCGCAGGGCGCCGAAGTTGCTGCCGCAAAAAGTATTCAGCTCAGGGTTGCTACCAGTATGCCCGCCGATGCCAGCCTCTGGCTCGACACCTTCATCATGCGCTGAAAAGAAGATCTCGCACAAAGCCGCAGAGACACAAAGAACAGCCGTCGGAAGAGAAGAAGGCCGAATTCGAGGATCTCGCGCAAGGCCGCAGAGATCCAATACCTGTCATTCTGCGCGTAGCGAAGCGGAGTCGCAGAATCCATGCCATTGGTGACTCTCTGGATCCTGCGACTTCGCGCAGGATGACAGCCTTCGACGTGCTCGTGCTCGCCTGCCCTGCATAGCTTCAGCGGCGCAGGGTAATCGTAATCGTAATCGCAGAACGGTGTGTGTTTGCTCAGTCGGTCTGTTCGTTGATTTCGGTGGTTTGTGCAGGAGTCAGCAGCTCGGTTCTGATGCCGGGGCCGGTGAGGCTGATGACCTTAACCGGGCAGACAGTTTTGCATTCAAGACAGCGCAGACATTCGGCGTTGTCGAGCTGGCGTGGCACATCTAGACTGACCGGGCATTTTTTCGAGCAGGCGCCGCATTCGATGCAGGCGTCTTTGTCAATTTCGAGCTTATACAGGCTGACCCGGTTCAACGGGCCGTAAAAGGCTCCGAGCGGGCAGAGCCAGCGGCAGAACGGTCGCCGGAAAAACACCGACAGCACGACGATCAGTGCCAGCAGTGAGGCTTTCCAGGTGAACAACCAGCCGAGCTGACTGCGGATCTGTGGCTGCAGCCAGGCGATCGGCAGGCCGCCTTCGAGCGTGCCGGCCGGGCAGATATACTTGCAGAACGATGGTTCGCCCCCGTCGAATTCGTCGAGCCAGAAAGCCGGCAGCAGAAAGACGAAGACGATCAGAACGATATACTTGAGATACTTCAGAAATTGCGGACCGTTGAACTTGGGCGACGGAATCTTGTTGAGCAGTTCCTGAAACCAGCCGAACGGGCAGATCCAGCCACAGGCGGCGCGGCCGACAACGCCGCCGACCAGCATGAGAAAGCCGATGGTCAGCATCGGCAGCGAAGTCGATATCGCGACCAGCCTTGCCCACAGTCCCTGGGTCGCGGTGATGTCGAGCCCGCCGGCGCCGGCGACAGTGACCTGAATCGCGCCGATCGGGCACGAATACATGGCGGCCGGGCAGCTGTAGCAGTTGAGAGTCGGCACGCAGACATGTTTGAGCGTGCCGGTATAAAGCGTGCCGGCCTTGAAGCCCTTGAGATATGCGTTGGTGAGCAGGGTGGCAACGGCCTGCACCCAGAATCTGAAGTTCAACCAAGTCCTATGCATTGTGTACACACCATGACGGCTTTCTGAAAGTAACTGGCGTGTTCGCCGTTTCTGAACCCGGCAAACATCAGCAGCAGCGCGGCGATGATCACCAGCAGTGTCGACAGTCTAACCGGCTTTGTCTCAGTTGCAGGGTTCGACATCTTTTTTCACCAGTTCGATGAGGGTTTTGCCGACATGGGTAATGTCATAGATGCCACCGAATTGTTCGGCCCCGGGGCCAAAGGCGAACACCGGAACCATGGCAGCAGTGTGATTGTCAGACGAAAATTTGGCAGCGACTATTTTGTTGCCTTCGATAGAATTGTAGGGGAAGGTGAGCCCGCCGGTCTCGTGATCGGCGGTTATCACTACGAGTGTGTTGCCGTCAGCTTCGGCGAAATCGAGAGCACTTTTAACGGCAGTATCAAAATCCAGGGTTTCGTCGATTACACGCTGCATGTCGTTGGCATGGGCGGCCAGGTCGATCTGCGAGCCTTCGACCATGAGAACGAAACCTTTCTGGTTCTGATTTAGAAGGCTGATCGCCTTGTCGGCGAGGTTGCCAAGCGTGTAATTTCGCTTTGAAGCATGTGGCAGATGTCCGGCATCGAGAATGGCGGCAATCTGCCGAATGCCGTTGGCCTGCGTCAGCGCTTCATACGTCGTTACTACCGGCATCTTTTTGCGCAGTTCGCGAACCAGGTTGCGGTCATCCTTGCGGCGGCTGCCGGTAAAGGTTTTCGGGTAGAAATTATCCCAGCCGCCACCGATCATCACGTCGAGGCCTGCTTCGAGTATCTGATCGGCAATGATATCATAATGGTAGCGAGCTTTGTGATGTGCATAAAAAGCGGCCGGGGTGGCATGGGTAAGTATTACCGTCACCGCGACACCGGTTGCTCTGCCGGTTTCGCGTGCGTATTCCATGAGATTCTTCAGCGGCTTGCCTTCGGGGCAGAGGCCGACAACGTCGTTGTTGGTTTTGTAGCCTGTGGCCAGAGCGGTGCCGGCGGCGGCTGAATCGGTAACCGGGTTGTCGGCAGATGCGGTCATGTGCATGCCCATGACTTTGCAGCGTTCCATGTCGATGCTGCCCTTGACTATCTTGGCGGCAGTGACATGCGCAACACCCATTCCATCACCGATCATGAAAATTATATTTTTCGGCTTCGCATCGGATTGTGCTGATGCGATGACTGTAATCGCAAGAAAAAGAACGATGAAAAATCGGAAATGCTTTGACCTGAATGACATGTTTGCTTCCTTTCAGTTCTCTATATGCAAAAGAATTTAACCCAATCAGCCCGCCAGTGCAAGCTGTAATTGAGTTGCTAAGATATTGGCCGGGGTTTGCCGATAGAATAGAAGTCGCTGTAGAAGACAGTCGGCAAACTTATCGACGGAGGGCCAAGATGGGTGTGCTCATCCCTTTGTTCAAGACGCGTGATCCTGAACCTGAGCTGCAGCTGAACAACGAAGAGAAGCTGCGCATGAAACTGATACAGAATTCGATCGAAGCGCTCAAGCGCGAAGAAAAGATCGTTGAAGAAGAGATTTCGGAAAAATGCCGCGAGGAAATCGACCGCCTCAACGCAATCGACCGCAAGCTGCGTGAACTCGAAGTCGATCTTGAAAACCTCTGCCGTGCGCACCGTGGTCCGCGCCCTGGCCTGAGGAGCAGCTGATGCTTAAACACTCATTATTTTCTGAATTCTATCTCAGTCGTCGTCACGCCAAAGCCCAGCCGGAAACCATGGTGCCGAGAATCGTCGGGGCACTGGCAGTATCGGTCAGGCCGCAGAGCAAGCCTGTCGTTCTCTGTCGCGCCAATTCGCGTACCTGGTGGGAAAGCGGCTGGCAGAATCGCCGCTGAAACAGTAACCAGCCAACCGGTTAAATAAAAAAAGCCGCCCGTTCGGGCGGCTTTTTCGCTGCAGAATCAGTTGGCCAGTTTGGCGATGTCTTCGGGCCAGAGGGCGAGAGACTGCTCTTTATACTGGGCGATGACATCGGCTTTGGTGTGATCATACGGAGCCAGGTTGAGAACTGAATTGTATTTGCTGAATCTTTCGTCGCCAACTACCTTTTTGATAGTGGTGACCGGGTTACCACCCTTGAAGAAGCCTTCTTTATCGCGGGCTTCAACCAGTTTTGCCGCATCAGCTTCGGCGAAACCGATCATTCTGAACATGTCGACAGTGGCGGTGTTGAGGTCGAGTCTGAATTCGTAGAACTTGTCTTTTTTGCCAAAAGCTCTGGCAATGAACTTTTTGGCTTCAGACGGTTCACGTTTGAGGGCGCTGAGGTTGATTTTGCCGGCAAACCACATCTGCGGGCCAACATTTGCGAAGATATTGCCGTTCTTCATGGCTTTGGCGAACAGGGCTTCGGTATAAGCTTTATACTCGCTTCTTACCTTGTCGAAATCAGCTTTGCTGACTTTCTTCTGAGTGTAAGCGACCTTGTTTTCGTAGAAATTTTTGTATCCCTGGGCTGCCTGGGCATCCATCGTCACATAGTGAGAATTTTCGAGAATGATGCGATAGATCACCTTTTTATCTTCTGGGAACAGTTTGACGTAGTTGTCGATGAATTCCATGAAGTTCATCGGCGAGGTCAGCATGGTCTGGACGATCTTTTCGAATGGAGCATTGATGGCGCGGCTGGTGAGAATATCGTAGATATGACCGGCGATGACACCTTCGGTCGACATCAGCTGCAGGCCGTTCTTGAGAACGCCGGTCTTTTTGCCGGTGTGGCTGGCCCAGACGTAGCGGTCGCGGCGAATCGGATCCTGGCGGCCGTAGAGGAATTCAGAGATGTTGTATTTCTTGCGGTCTTTTTCGGCAAGCTTCAGGTTGGCCGGACCATAAACCGCTTCGAATGCTTCTGCCCAGCCTTCGACATAGGCAAGACCAACGTCGGAAATGATCGGAGCGTCGTGCCCGTTCGAGCTGGTGCGCTGAATCTTTTGAAACAGCTTGCCATACATGTCGAACTGAATCGCATGCGCGGTTTCATGGGCAATGACGAGATCGAGGGTGTCATTACGCATGGCGTTATCGACCGAGAAAATAATTTCTTTGCCTTCGCCGATATCCATGATACAGATCATCGAAGTTTCGATACCAATGCGTTTACCGCTCTTGTTTTCGACCATTTCGGCACCCATCGGAATCATGCAGGGGCCGGGGGCCGGCATGAAACTTGGCAGCGGCGATTTGCCCATGACGATGACAGGTGAACCGACCGACTGCGACATGAAATTGTTGATGCCGGTTTTCTGTTCGGCGCTGATTTCTTTGGCTTTGTTGACCGTATCTTTCAGTGCCTGAAAGCGGATCTGGCGCGCAGTGCGGCGCAGCTTGAGAACGTCTTTCATTTCCTTGCTGTCGAGCAGGTATGGCAGAACTTTTTTGGCGGTGTCTGACTTGGCGTCAGCCGGAGTGACCTGCATCGCATCAGCCGAAAGACCGAAAAGCAGGAAGCCGGCGTCATCGAGTTTGACAGTTTTCGGCAGATTGAGAACCTTGCCGAGAAAGCCGCCGATGATATTGCCTTTGCCGGCGGTTATCGGTTCCATGACGGCAATGGGTTTATCACCGAGAGGATTGGAGTCGTTGGAAATTGTGGTGACTGGCGGTCTGGCAAAAGCGCTGCCCGAAAACAGCATACCGGTAACCAGAGCCAGAGAAAGCGCTCGCTTGTGAAAACTTATCACGTTATTGAGCCTCCTGTTCGAAATTATTTGTTAATTGTAATGAAATAAGCAGTACCCGTCAATGTACCTGCGCCTCAGGATCCAGTTAGACTACCGATTTTTCTTTTACGACGTCTTTGAGGTTGTAGAGGCGTTTTACGTTGAGACTGTCAGCTACTTCGCTCTTTCGTTTGTTGACGACCATGTCGGCGAGAATCTGGCTGACGGCCGGCGCGAGCATCAGGCCGTGACCTGAAAAGCCGGAAGCCTGGTAGAAGTTGTCGACTTCTTCGACCGGGCCGAGAATCGGCTGGGCGTCGGCGGTCATTTCGTAGAGACCGGCCCACTGTCTGACAATGCGCAGTTTGTCTAGCTTCGGAAACAGCCTCGTGAAGCGCTGGGCCATTTCATACATGAAGTGCATCGAGCTCCCGACGAAGGTTCCGACTGGTTCGTTGGGGTCGCCCATACCCATAACCACGCCGCCGCTCATTTCCTGACGGGCGTAGAGACCGACGCTGAAGCTGATGACCATCGGGTTCCACAGGCGCTCGACCGGTTCGGTGACGAGAATCTCGTGACGATATGGATCGACCGGAATTTCGACGTTGAGCATGGCACCGATGCTGCGCGAGAAGCCGCCAGCGCAGTTGAACAGCAGTGGTGTCTGGTAAGTATTGCCTGATTCGGTCATGACAAAGAAGGTATCGCTCTTTTTCATGATGCCGACGACGTTGGTCCAGAGGTGAATCTGCACGCCAAGGCGGCGTGCGGCGTTGGCATAGCCCTGGGTCAGCAGAAACGGGTTGATGTGCCCGTCTTTCGGGCACCAGGTAGCTTTTCTGATCGTCTCTTTGTTGAGATAAGGTACGATTTTGACCGCCTCGTCGGGGTCGACAATGTTGACATCGAGGCCGAGACGTCGCTGCATCTCGACGTTCTTTGCAAACTGCTGTTCTTCTTCGGGGGTGTGGGCAAGAATCAGATAGCCACCCTGAAAAAATTCTGTGTGGTAACCGAGTTCCTCTTCGAGGCCTTCGAGTCTTTTAACTGAATCCATGGCGAGCAGAGTGTTGGCTTCAGTGCTCCATTGCTGGCGAAAGCCGCCGCCGCAGCGTCCGGTCGAACCACTCGCCAGATAATGACGCTCGAGAACACACACGTTTTTCATGCCGGCGCGGGCCAGCTCATAGGCTGTTGACACGCCAAGAATGCCGCCGCCAATAATTACTGCGTCGAATGCTCTGTTCATTTCTTTTCTCCGTTTTCAGCTTCCTGGCGCTCAAGTTCGGCCATGATCAGCTCGAACGAAACCGGGCGGTTGGGCGGTCGGAAGGTTGGCGGGTAGATCTCGGCCGGTGGTGTCTTGAGCTCGCGGCTGATGATCTGGGCAACGAGGCGGCGGCAGGTACGACCCTGGCACTGACCCATGCCAGCTCTTACCAGTCGTCTGATTTCATCGATGGTGGTTGCGCCCTGTCTGATGGCGGCAATGATTTCGTCTTCGGTGACATCCTGACATCTGCAGATGATTTTCATGTGTGACTCCCTTACACCCTGATGGCGCGAATGTTGTTGACCTGCCCGGCCGGAACTTCTACAGTTACCACGGCAGTGCGATCATAGGCTGGCGGGTTGATAACGCGAACGACTTTGACCTTGCCTAAGACCTTGCCAGCGCGGTCGAGTGCGGTGACTTCCTGCCCTTTTTCTGGCACCGGAAGCAGTTCATGGCTCATCGAAACCATCGCCATGCCGGGCGTATGCTTCATGTTGATCACGAAAATGGCAAGGCCGGGGCATCTGGCAATACACAGACCGCAGCCGGTGCAGGCATCGAAGTCGAGCAGCGGCTTGTCAGTGATGCCTTCCTTCATCTTGATGGCTTTGGTCGGACAGGCCGAAACACATGGGTCACAGGGAATATCCTGCAGACATTCAATTATCGCTACCGGCCCCTTTTCGAGGCGTGCCGGCGGGGGTAATACGGGGGCGAGTTCTTCCGGGGTGATGATTCCGTCGTTTTTCAACATTCTCCTGCCTCCTTGAGCACGCGTTCGCGGCCCCAGCGGATACGTTCGCCGGTTGAACCCGAGCGCAGGGTGCGTAGTTCTTCGCGGGCTTCGGCGACAATGGCGTCGGCCTCGGCCGATTTGCCGTGAACAGCTTCGTAGGCGCGGGCACCAGCTATTCTGCCGGCCAATATCGCGGTGGTCGCTTCTTCGATGCCTGAAGCATCGCCGGCCACGAAAATGTCGGGGTTGGTGGTGCGCATCGATGAATCGTGCAGTGGCACGAGGCCGCCAAGTTCGCCGACATGAACCATACGGCACTGTGCCTGCTGGAACAGGTCGATCAGCGGAGTCAGACCGACGGCGAGACAGATGCAGTCGCATTTGATTTCGAATTCAGTATTGGGAACCGGCTGAAACTTTTCGTCGACCCGGCAGAGTACGGCGCCTTCGACGCCATCTGTGCCAAGTGCTTTGAGAATCGTATGCGAAGTGTGAATCGGTACGCCGAGACGTCTGATTTTGCTTGCATGTACGAGATAGCCACCGATGGTGGGCATACCTTCGACGAGGCCGACGACTTCGACGCCGGCCTGAATCAGCTGGTAACTGACAATCAGGCCGATATTGCCGCTGCCGACCATCAGAATTTTCTGGCCGGGCCGAATGCCGTGCACGTTCATAAGGGTCTGTACGCCGCCGGCGCCGTAGATGCCGGGCAGATCGTTGTTTTCGAAAGTCAGGCTGTTTTCGGTCGCGCCGGTGCAGACGATAGCAGCCTGGTAGGTTACACGTTCGTATGCATTCTGCGAAAGTATGCCGGCTTCTTTATTGTGATAAAAGCCGACTGCTGCCGTGTTTTCGAGCACGGTCAGACGGGCTGCCACGTCTTTTATATCCTGTTGCAGCTTGTCGGCGATGGTGATACCGCGAATCCCGGCGTCACGGTTGCTGCTGCCAAAAAATCTGTGGGTCTGCTTGATCAGCTGACCGCCAACGCGGGCGCTGTCATCTACCAGCAGGGTTTTTGCACCCAGCTTTGCCGCTACGTGGGCTGCCGACAACCCGGCCGGGCCACCGCCGATAACGAATACTTCAGTGTTTCTGCTCATGGTTTGATGTACCCGTGTCCTTTCTGCATCTTGACCTGCATGCCTTCTTTCAGCGGTGTGATGCAGGTCATGGTATTGATCTGGCCATCCACTTTCATAATGCAGCTTGAACAGCGACCAATTGCGCAGAAAAAGCCGCGGGCGCGGTTCTTCTGCGGGCTGTGGCGCAGCGTTTTGATGCCGGCCGCATGCAGTGCCGCCGCTATCGGTTCGCCCTCAAAGCCCTGGTATTCTTTTCCTTCGAAGTAGAACTTGACGGTCCTACGCTCAGGAAAGCTCAATACCGGGTGTTTTTCGATACGTAGGGAAGTCATACCATTCCTCCTTGCCCTTACCTTCGACTAAAAGCATTGTCTGTATCTTTCGCTCACGTTCAGATAGCAGTAATTTTACATTTCGCCGGCGTAATTGTCAGCCGAATTTTTTAAAAATCTGAACATCTGAAGAGAAGGCTCGCACAAAGGCGCTTAAACACGATGAAGAAAGATACGATTCGCACAAAGGCGCAGAGACACGAAGAATAAAGGAAAACAGGACAAAAGAAGAGAAGAAAGAAAAGAAGAGAAGAAAGAAAAGAAGAGAAGAAAGAAAAAAAGAGAAGAAAGAGAAGAAAGAGAAGAAAGAGAAGAAAGAGAAGAAAGAGGAGAATCCGCAGATGACGCAGATTGCGCGGATTTTTTAAAACAGCAGGCCGAAGATGAGGACGAAGACGAATACGATTGCCCGGCTTCGCCGCGGCCGGCGAGAACGATTACGATTACGAGAATGAGAAGAGGACGAGAACGAGAACGAGAACGAGAACGAGAACGAGAACGAGAACGAGAACGAGAACGAGAACGAGAACGAGAACGAGAACGAGAACGATACCCGACAGCGATAAGAGCGTGCTGATTGCATTAAGTAATGAGTGTCGATAAATAAAGGGCGCAGGCGGGTTTCTCATGAGCGGAAACTTCGAGCCAGGCAGTATTGACGCAGAGCTATAGCTATTCAACAATACCCGTGCCTGGGGAGAGTTGTAGCGAATGAGATTCCGCCGAGAGCCCGGATAAGCGGTATATCTGAGTTAATTTGTAGAGGCGATTGAGAGAACGATTACGAGAACGAGACCGATAGCGATCAGGAGATTGGGAGTTGTTTACATGATGGGTTTGGGGTAGACTGCAGAAAACTTGAAATGAAGGGCTGTTGTTGTGAGATTCTCCTGGCTGAACTGGCTTGTCTGCGTATTGCTGGGGTTACTGCTTTATCTTGGCAGTCCGGCGCTGGTCGAAGATGCTGAAAACCGCTGGCTCGACCTGCTTTTTCGTTATCGCGGGGCGGCGGCAACCGACTCACGCATCATCATCGTCGGAATCGATCAGGAAACTCTGAGCTGGGGCGCCCGGCCGATGTTTGCCTGGGGGCCTATATATGCTGAACTGGCGCAGGCGGCAGCGCAGGCGTCGGCTTCGGTTCTGCTTTTTGACCTGATTTTTTCGCCGACTTCAGAAAGCGTGCTGCGCGAACATGTCCGCTCACTCGCAGCAGAACTGGGCGAGAATGTGTCGCCGCGCCTGCTGCGGGCTATTGGCTTCGACAAGCCATTTCGAGCAGCTCTGCTCGAGATGATCAAATCAGGAACCCGGCTGGTGCTGGGATTTGCCTGGGAGCGCAACCAGCCGGTGTTTTCCGACCCTTCGCTGTTGCATATCGCCAGGCGTGAAAATACTGGATACTACAATATCGCAACCGCACGTGACGGAGTGACGCGAAGCATCGAACTCTACAGTGACCATGGCGGCGAGCGGGTGAGCGCTGTTTCTGTAGTGGCAGCCGGCAAACTCGCCTCGCTGACTGCAATACTGCCTGCCATGCCGTTGCAGCATATCAACTTTCGTGGGCCACGCAACAGTTTCAACCTGCTGCAGCTTAAAAACCTTCTCGAACGCTATCGTGCCGGAGAAAACCTGCATGCGCAGCTGGCTGGCAAAATCGTTCTTGTCGGTTTCACCGGTATCACCGACTTCAAATCGACCCCCTTCGGTTTCATGCCTGGAGTCGAGCTGCATGCCAGCATTATCGACAATCTGCTCAACCGCAGATTTCTGCACAAGGTATCGCCTGCGCAGGAATTGCTGGCAGTCAGCCTGATCATACTGCTTCTGTTGTTATGTTCGCTGCGTTACCGCATACAGTCGGTCATAGCCGGATTCATCGCGGCTTTCAGCTGGGCAGTTGTTTCGCTGCACGGGTTCGACGGATTCTATCTGCCGGTGGCCCGGCCATTGCTGCTACTCGCGGCATTCATAAGTATTACCGCCATTATCGCCTACCGTTCGATTTATGTCGACCGGCGGCGCGTGCGTCAGATATTCAGTCGCTACGTCAGCGACAGTGTTCTGCATCAGGTTCTGACTTCGGATGAGCGGGATTTCATGCAGGGCAAACGACGACAGCTCTGCATTCTGATTGCTGATATCAGAGGGTTTACCACGTTCAGCGAAAAACGCGATGCCCACCAGGTCGTCAAGTTTCTCAACGCCTATTTCAGCGCAGTTACCGAAATGATCATGCGGCATCGTGGTGTTGTCGACAAGTTTCTCGGTGACGGTCTGCTGGCTTTTTTCAACGCGCCGGTCGAAGATGACGATTTTGCTGATAATGCCCTGAAAGCAGCTTTAGAAATCAGGGCCTATTCAGATTCTCCGGAGTTCAGGGCGATCAGCCACGAAGAACGGCTGAAGGTCGGCATAGCACTGCATGTGGGTGACTCAGTGTTCGGTAACATAGGCTCGACACGTAAAACCGAGTTTACCGTTATCGGTGACACCGTTAACACCTGCTCACGCATGGAATCATTGAACAAAGAGTTCGAAACATCTATAATAGCAAGTGGCCAGCTGACTGCGCTGATTCGTCAGCAGGTGAAATGGCAGTTTCTTGGTAAACGAAGTATTCGCGGCAAGACCGCCGAAATCGAGCTTTACACGATTTCCGATCAGGAGTGAAATATGACGGTAAAGATATTTAAACTGGTTCTGGTTTGTCTGATACTGACCGCCTCAGTTCATGCGGCAGGTGAAGACGTCGCACTGGTTACGGCATTGACCGGCACGGCAACTGCCAGCTGGGTCGAACCGGTTGCTGACGAAAGTCAGGTCAAAGACGAAGACCGGCGCAGCCATGAATGGAAGCTTGAAGTCGCCGAAATGCTGCCGGCCGGTGCTGAAGTCAAGACTGGCGCTGATTCAGAACTGACCATCATTCATCTTGCCGGCAACGTCGAATATAACATCGGTCCCTTGGCTCAGGTCAGGATCAGCGACGACAAAGTGGAAGGACAGGATGTCGTATCCATGCCGGTAAAGCTGGTCTCTGCCGATCTCGGGCTGGCCGGTTCGATGCAGAATCAGGTCGGAGCCGTAATTTCTGATCATGTCGAAGAAGGTCAGGCCTCAAGTCTGCAAGATTCATACGATACCGGTGGAACCAAGAGTGTGTCTTTCGAGCTCAACCGCGAAACTGAAGAAAAGGCTTCGCGGCTTTCGATAGAGCTGCAACCGGCTCCTGCTCCTGCCGCCGCGTCTGGTGCCGCCGCCAGAATGCCGGTGTCATCGCTGCCGGTTGCCAGGATTTCGTCATCTGATGAAGAATCTGAAGACAGGTTAGATGCGCAGGTAGAGAATGAATATGCGAAAAAGCGCGAAGAAATGCCGCAGGCCCTGGTTATGGTCGAAGCCTGCTTTGCTCTGCCGAAAGAGATACTGACAAAAGTTGCCCCGGAAGATGCCGGTCTCGAAGTTGCAGACTATGAAATCAAGATGGTCGACACCTTTGGTGGCTGGGTTGATTTTAACTTCAAGACACCGGTAGTCGAAAAGAACTTCAACCTGAACATCAAGGGCAGCAGCGGAATTCTGCCGATTACCCTGCATGTCGAAGATGCAATGCCGTCGGTGGCTTATGCCTGGCGCCTCGAAAAGAGTGGTCTGCTGGCGCAGGCTGCTTCGATATGGCTCAAACTGCAGGCTGGCGGTATGGCCGAAACCCGGGTTGCTCCTCACTTGAAGCGCATCAGGGAAAAATTGCTGCAGTCACAGAACTGATGCTGTTGTTGTTTACGTCAGCCCTGCTGCCTGCAGCAGGGCTGATTTTTCTTCGGCAGTAAGTAGTCGCAATTCTCCGGGTGGCAGCTTGCCAAGCTGCAGAGGGCCGAAACGAATACGGTGCAGACTGACGACCGGTCGTCTGAAGCTGGCAAACATGCGCCTGACCTGGCGTTTCTTGCCTTCGCTGATAATTACCGAATAGCATTGCGGGTCAGCGAGCTGGCGCAGTCGGCATGGTGCGGTAATGCCCTCTTCTATCGCCACGCCCTGTCGGAACTGTTTCTGTTCGTCAGGGCTGAGCGGCTCGCCATCGATTTTGACGAGATACTCTTTTTCGACCTTGTAAGAGGGGTGCAGCAGACGGTTGGTCAGTTCGCCATAATCGGTAATCAGCAGAAGACCGGTAGAATCGCGGTCCAGGCGGCCAATCGGGTAAAGGCGCCGGTCGGTCGGCAGGAAATCGCTGATGGTCTGGCGGCCGCGCTCGTCTTTGAGCGTGGTTACGACGCCGAGTGGTTTGTGAAAAATGTAGATCGCCGGCTGTTGTTTTGTTGGGGGGCTGATTACCTTGCCGTCGATTCTGATTTCGGGCAGCTGGTCGGGGTCGATCGAGAAACCCTGTGTCGTCAGGCGGATTCCGTCGATTTCGATACGCCCGTTTTCAATCAGCCTTTCGATGCCGCGGCGCGAAGCAATTCCCCATCCGGCCAGCAGTTTCTGAATGCGGACAGGTTCACTCATGATTCATACAGTGCGGTTCACCATTGGCAGAGAACAGTGAAATCCATGACGCGGCCCGCTTTGGTATCGGAATAGGAGCCGCGTGAAAAAAACGGGTCTCTGAGCTCGCCGGTGCGTTCGATCAATGGAAACAGGTGCGAGAAAATCAGGCTGCTCTTGAGAGTGAGACCCTGCAGTGAGACGGAGTTGCCAAAACTGGTTTCGACGGTAGTCAGAACTGCCATATTTTCGGGAATACTGCCGGATTTCCATGAGAACATGCCAGGTCTGAGAATATTGCAGAAGGTGGCGAAGTGACGACTGGCATCGTTGCGGGTCGGACTTATTCTGATCATGATGGCGGCCTTGCCGTCTTCTCTGGCACTGACCGAAGCAAACTGCACATACATGTCGTTCGAGTTGGCCAGATTGAGGGCATGTTCGATATCAGCGAATTCGCCAGAAAAAACGAATTCCTGATGCGTTTCGAGGTCGCGATGGCTGATCTGTCCGAATTTGTCGGAAAGGTTGGCCAGAATGGCCTCGTTTGCCTGAGCAATGAGCGGCAGGGTCAGAACTAACATGGTTAAAAGCAGATAAGCGGATTTTTTCATCGGTTCCCCCGGTCATTTGTCAAATTCAGCCGGATTACAGCTGATTACAGGATCAGGTTGCCGCCGGCAGTTCGACGGTAACCAGGGTACTGGTGTCGGGTGTGCTCTTTATGCTGATATCACCGTTACATAGTGATACCAGCTTCTTGGCTACAGCCAGTCCGAGGCCAAGAGATGACTTGTCTGCTGATGAAAAAGGCTTGAACAGGCTGGCCTGCTGCTCGAGCGGTATACCTTTGCCGCTGTCGAAAATGATGAATTCGACACGATCGGTCGTCTTGGGCTTGAGTCTGGTGACTACCTTGATTTCGCCGCCTTTGCTGCCGAGCCCGATCAGCGCATTGATGAACAGGTTGCTGGCGATGGTGGCGAACGACTCGGGGTCGATCTGCACTGGCGGCAGATCTGCCGGCAGGCTTTTCGAAACCTTGAGGTTTTTGCCGATATCCTTGACGCCTGAGAGCAGGCGGGCGGTAACTACGTGGTTCTTGAGCCCTGCAAAAATCTCTTTTTCGATGAGCTGATTCAGCTGCATTCTGGCGAGTTTCGGTTTGATATCGGCAAGATGCGAAATCAGATTTCTGACGTTGTAATCCATTCTCTGGCCCTGGGCCTGAATCAATGGCAGAACTTTGTCGGCCATGTCAGTTTTACCAGCCTGCGCGCGAATCTGCTCGAGTGGTGCGACTATGTTGTGTTTGAGAATCTCTTTGTTTATCGCTGCGGCTGCGGCCGCCGGCGATTCAGCGACTCCGGATACTTTTGCCAGCATGCTGGTGAATTCGTGCAGTTCACGTGACAGATTGCTGATCGAGCCACCGTCGGCGATGACGGCACCACCGGCTGTCGGCATTGCTGCCGTCGGCATGATAACCTTTGGTGAAGATTCTTCGGCCATTTTAGGCTTTTTATCTTCTTCGGTTTTTTCGTCGCCACCGGCATCGACAGTTGTGTTGAATACTTCCTGGACCGAGGTGACGCCTGTGATAAGTTTGTAAAGAGCCGATTCGCGCAGTGACAGCATGCCGTCTACCAGAGCCTGTCGCCGCATTTCCTCGGTATTGGCTTTGTTTTCGATCAACTCGCGGAACTTTTGCGTCATGGTGAGAACTTCGTAGATACCCTGGCGCCCTTTGAGCCCTACGTTATCGCAGTCCGGGCAACCCTCACCTTTGCGGAAAACCAGATTGTCGATCTTGTATTTATCGTCGAGGTGCAGCTTTTTAAGCAGGCGTTCGTCGATTCCGAGTGAGAGCAACAGGTCTTTATCAGCCTTGTATTCTTTTGCGCAGGTTTTGCAGACCTTCTTGACCAGGCGCTGGGCCTGAACGATACGAAGCGAGGTCGAAAGGCTGAAAGGTTCGATGCCCATGTTGAGCAGGCGGGCTACGGTTGCCGGCGCATCGTTGGTGTGCAGAGTCGAGATGACGAGGTGGCCGGTCATTGCTGCCTTGATCGCGATCGAAGCGGTTTCGAAGTCGCGAATTTCGCCGAGCATGATGACGTCCGGGTCCTGGCGCAGAAACGAGCGCAGGGCGGCCGAAAAGTCGAGGCCGATGTCGGGGTGGCACTGCACCTGGTTGATGCCCATCAGGTTGTATTCGACCGGGTCTTCTGCGGTCATGATATTGATCGATGGATTGTTCAACAGAAACAGCGAAGAATAAAGTGTCGTGGTTTTACCTGAGCCGGTCGGGCCGGTTACCAGCACGATGCCGTTCGAGCATTTGACGCCTTCCATGAAGCGTTCGAGAACGAATGGCTCGAAGCCGAGGTCGCCGAGGTCTACTCTCAGGTTGCCCTGGTCGCAGATACGCATGACGATTTTTTCGCCCCAGATACAGGGAATGCATGACACGCGCAGGTCGATCTTGCGGTTCTGCATGTTGAGCTTGATACGACCATCCTGCGGGCGTCGGGTCTCGGCGATGTCGAGATTGGCCATGACCTTGATGCGGCTGACCACGCCGGCGTGCGCGGCGCGGGCCGGGGTCATGAACAGTTTCATGATGCCGTCGAGACGAAATCTGATGCGCAGTTCATGTTCGTAAATTTCGATATGAATGTCGGAAACATTCATGTTGACTGCCTGGGTCAGAATCAGGTTAACCAGCTTGATGATCGGGGCATCGTTTTCGCCCATTTCGAGGCCGTCGTCGTCACCGCCGCCGCCGCCGAGCTCACTGCCGATGTTGTCGGCAAGGGAGTCGACGTTTTCGCCATAAAGGTTGCCCAGAGCAGCCATGATCGAAAGTTCAGAACTGACGACCGGCGAAACCCGCATGCCGGTCATCATTTCGATGTGGTCGATGGTGATGATATCGGTCGGATCTGTCATTGCCAGAACCAGCTTGTTGTTCTCGCGTTTGACCGGGCACAGAATCTGCTCATGGCAGAGCTTTTTCGGCAGCAGGGTGGCAAGCACCGGATCAACGAGGCTTTCGTCGAGATCGACGAATGGAATGTTGAACTGCTTTGACAGCGCGATTGACAACTGCTTGTTGGTGAGAATGCCGTGTTTTACCAGATAGGCGCCGAGGCGGATTTTGTCGTTCTTGGCGCCCTGAATGGCGTCGTTGAGCTGCTCGGCTGTGCAGTATTTCGATTCGACGAGAATGTCGCCGAGTCTTTTGCGCGGCCCTTTTGTCTGTTTAGACTGTTTTTCGCCGCTTTTCTGGGCGATCTTGTTGTCGAGTGCCTCGCCGAGAACCTTGGCCGGCCGCAGCGCCAGTGTAGCATTGGTGCCGATAAGAATCTGGCTGTTGCCTGGTTCGACCGTGCCGACGATGAGCTCGGCGCCGTTGATTCTGATTGGAATGATGCGGCGCTCTTTGATGAACTTGATATCTATAAGTTTGAAGGCATCCTGGGGGATGTCGATCTCATCGATCTTGATAAAAGGAACATTGAGAATCTCGGCTTCTTTGACCGCCAGGATTTCTTCAGTGATCGCATCGAGGCTGGCGAGAGATTCGATGAAATTTTTGGGGTCGGGGTTCGCGGTTGTCAGTTCTTCCCAGATTGCGTGGTTAACGATGTTTTCGTTGATGAGCAGGCGGCAGAGCTTTTCCATCGCTTCTACATCAGTTGGAAAAGCGGGAAAACTCTTCTTGAAGGTCGCCTGGTCCATCTATTTGTCCTGGTGGTTATTTTTGTTCGTCAACAAGCTGTTGGGCTATTCTAGCAAAAGATGGCCGCAGATTCAACGATAACGCTTTGCTAAAATGTGTACGCGCCTTTTTCTTTGCTTTTGATCTGATAAGCATGCCCAGCTGAAAGTGAGCGTCGGCATAGTCGGGGTTGAGCTCAAGCGCCTTTTCGAGCATGTCTTTAGCCTTTGTCGTATCATTCTGCTGAATATGAGCCAGTGCCGCCCAGTAAAAGGCATCCGGGTAAGTATCGTTGATTTCTATCGCGGCTTCAAAGTGACGCAGGGCGTCATCCCACTGGCAGTCTTCGAAGTATCTGATGCCAAGATTGATGCGGCTGGCAGCCATGTCGAGCTCGAGAATCGCAATTTTTTTCAGCTCGTTGAGAGCTTCTTCGTAGAATTCCTGTTTCATCAGCGATTCATAGTTAAGAAACTCGGGTGTATTGTCTTTACCGGTTCTCAGAACCATCTGGTGATAATATTCGATGGCTTTGTCGGTTTCGTCACACAATTCATGTATGGTAGCGAGGTAGAAGCAGGCTGCCACCAGCCCGGGGTTCTTTTTGAGAACGCCCTTGAGTGCAGTTTTAGCTTCGGAAAGATAGCCACGGAAAAACAGCGATTTGCCGAGCGCGAGCCCGATATCGAGATAATCAGGGTGTTTAAAAAACTCCGTTCTGAATTTTTCTATGTCGGCATCGAGCGCATCGATGCGTCGTCGCAGATTCTGCAGGTTTTTTTGTACGGTCGCCCATTGTGGCTGCAGTTTGAGAACCTTGCGGAAAAGCCGTTCGGCATCATCGAGGTTGTTGGTCTGCATACGCATGGCGCCAAGGTTGTTGAGCAGGCGCGGGTTCTCGGGAGCCAGACGCAGGGCGGTTCTGAATACATCTTCGGCATCACGGTAGAGACTCATGTCGAGAAGAACATTCCCGAGATTGTTGAGCACTTCAGCATCTTCTGGAAAGACGTGGGCTGCGTGCTGAAGCGTTCTTTCGGCTTCTTTCAGCATGCCGAGGCGGCGCTGGGTGTTGCCCAGCAGCATAAGAAGAGGGCGGGAATCGGGAATCACCGATTCAGCCTGTTTAAGTTTGCGCAGAGCCTCACTGTAACTGCCGCGTTTGAGCAGGGCCTTAACTTCGGGCCCGAGCATCGAGGAATTTTCGACAGTCAGCTCGTCTGAGAGTTCCTGGATCTCAGAATCGAAATTTTCTTCGATAAAGGTGGTCAGTTGCCCGGCCACCTCGCGGTTGCGCTTCAACGCCGCTTCGATGATGAAGTCGATGTTGGGATAGTCAGGCTCGATTTTTTTGACCTGATTGAATTCCTGGAGAGCAGATGAGTAAAACTCGCCGCGGAAATAATTTATTCCTCTGTCAAAGTGTTCTTCAGCCTGTTTCGATTTTATTATCATTTTACGGGTATTGCCTTACGCAAGGGTTGGTGATACAATACCCTATACCCCATTGTGCACTTGCTTGTCAATGGCGAAAACGTACCCTCAGGAGGGTTCTCATGGATTCCACGCCCGGAATCAAGATGAAGTTCTGTGAATCTTTAGACCGCTTTGTTGCAATTAGATCATTCACTCCGGAGCAGAAGCAGCAGCTTTTCAAAAACATCAAGATAACTGACAAAAAGTCATACAAGCGGCTTATTATAAACGCTTCAGTGGTAAATTATCTCGATGAGATCGCTCCCCTGGTTTTCGGAAACAATGAATACCCGCTCCTCGGCGAGATCATCGAGCAGGAGCTTTTTAACCTTTGTATCAAGGTTAATCCGTCGCTCGACATCAAGGAAGTAACCATCCAGGTCGACGAGCAGACCGCTAAAAGCGGTGCCATCACCATGCTTGGCTCTGAATCTGAAGAAGCCAAATCAGCGCAACAGCGCTACATGGAAATCGAAAAGCACCTGCGCAAGCGCATTATCGGCCAGGACGAAGCGGTTACCGCTGTTGCCCAGGCCATCAGAAAAGCGCGCGTCGGTCTTAAAAATCCGAAACGACCGGTTGGCAGCTTTATCTTCGTCGGTCAGACCGGCGTTGGTAAAACCGAACTGGCCAAGGCTCTGTGCGAATTCATGACCGGCAGCGAAAACGATCTCGTTCGCATTGACTGTTCAGAATTTGCCATGAGCCATGAATACGCCAAACTTATCGGTGCCCCTCCCGGTTATATCGGCCACAATGAAGGCGGCTACCTGACCGAATCGGTTAAAAACAAGCCGAATGGCGTAGTTGTCTTCGACGAAATCGAAAAAGCACACGAAAAGGTGCATAACCTTCTTCTGCAGCTTCTCGATGAAGGCATTCTCACCGACAGCAAGGGCGAAACTGTCAGTTTCCGTGAATGTGTCATAATCCTGACCACCAATATCGGGGTTTCAGACATCACCACAGAAGAAAGCAAGCCTGGCTTCAGAGTCGAAGACTCAGCCAGCAAGGTTACCGAGAAACTCGATGACCTTTCGCATGAGAAAAAAGCCAAGATCACCCGTAAGAGCCTCGAAAAGAAGTTCCCGCCTGAATTCCTCAACCGCATCGACGACATCATCGTCTTCAGAGCCCTCGACAAGAACGACAACCGCCAGATTCTCAAGATTCTGCTGCAGGAAGTAACCGATCGCGTTTCAGGCCTGAGCATGCGACTGGGTTTCTCAGAAGACATGCAGACTTTCCTGGTTGACAAGGGCACTGACCTCAAATACGGGGCCCGTCCGCTGCGCCGCACCATTCACCGCTACATCGAAAATCCTCTGGCTGAAGCCATTCTTACCGGCTCTTTCAGCAAGGGTGACGATATTTCGGCCGAGTGTGGCAAAGACGCCGAAAACGAAGACTGCGCGATTTTCAAGGTAATCGGCAAGTTCGAGGTTAAAGAGCCCGAACCCTCAAAGGAGCCGCCGATTCTGCCCAAGTTCGACGACCCGCCGATCCAGGAAGAAGAAGAATAACTGCTTCGTTCATACATAAAAAAAACCGGCATCTCGCCGGTTTTTTTTATGGGCAGTAAATGATGCTCAATTCTTTTTGGCTACTCTGGTCGGAGTTTTGTCTTCATGGCGCTTCATATAGAGTTCGTAAGCTATCTGACCGGCTATCGAAGAGGCTTTGGTGCCAGAGTGATTTTTCTGACCGGCGAGAGTGACGATGCAGAGATCGCGCCCGGTTGCTTTGGTGAAGCCGCCGAACCAGGTGTAAAGATAATTCGGCGAAGCGCCTGTCAGGGTGCCGGTTTTGCCGCCACAAATACGCGACAGGTTCGGACATCGGCTGTAACCGCCGAAACCGCGCTTGCCGGTTCCTACTGCGGTGGTGGCATACATCATCTTGTAAAGGTCTTTGGCAGTTTCGACCTTGATCGGCTGAGCCAGCTGAAATGGCTTGCGTCTGAAGATCACTTCGTTTTTGCGCACCACATAGTCGACCAGATAGGGTTTCATGGTGCGGCCACGGTTGAGAACTGTCGAAATGATCTGAGCTACGTGAATCGGGCTGACAAGAAAGTCACGATTGAGACCGGCTGCAGCCTGGCCCAGTTTTACCGGGTCTGATGGCAGGGAGGCCAGCGACTTGTCAACCGGCAGATCGAAGAAAAATGGCTTATTGAAACCGTATGCCTCAGCGTATTTTTCAACCAGGCTGCGGCCGGCTTTTCGCGCGATGCGGCCATAGACGCCGTTGTGTGAGTTGGCAAAAGCTTTCCAGACTGTCATGTAGGTTTTGCCCCAGGCAAGAAAGCTGCTTTTGGCTGTAGTTTTTCCGCTGTCGATCCCGGCGGAAGCGGTGATGATCTTGAATATCGAGGCGACCGGAAAAGTCGGACGCAGCGCCCAGTTTTCGGTTCTGTATTCTTTGCTGAGAATATTGAGAGTCTGGCTGCGGTGACTTGAAGTCATCGCGAGAATTTCGCCGGTCGACGGGTCTTGAATGATGCCGGCGCCGATGCGGGTCGAGTATTTTTTGAATACGTCTTCGAGCATTTTCTGAAGTGCCGGACGTATGGTCAGCACGATATAAGTCTGTTCATCGAATTTAACGATATAGCGGTCGAGCAGCGAGGCGTATTCCCACTTGTTTTTGCTGATCGCCTCTATATATGCCAGTGCAGAAGGAGAATTTTCGTTTGACTCGGGAGGCCGGTAGCCTGCTTCGGGTTTGCTCGCGGTTGCTTCACTGTCAACTGTATCGGCTGCAGGGTTTGCCGGAGTCATGACGATTGCAGAAGGTGCAGTTTCCTGTGCAGCTGCCGTTGCGGTTGTGACCGGCGCCATTTCTCTGGTTGCAGGCGTGAGTTCTTCCTGATCGACAGCTGCAGGGCTGTTGCTGTCTGCTGGGTTTATGCTTTTGGTGCGATATTGAATGGCGACCAGAGGTTTCTTCTGTTCCGGAGTGCCTGGCAGTGCGGCAGTTTCGATTTTGCCAGAAACATATACCGGCTTGCCGTCTTCTTCGGCAACGTAGAGAACCAGTGCGTCAACCATGCGTGAGTCGATTGCCAGTCCCATGAAGGCGATGTAGCAGACTACGCAGAGTATGTTCAGCGGTTTGAAATAGCTTGAAACCATTAAATGGACCCTGTTATCAGTTTACTTTTACAGTCTGCAGCAGGCCGCTGCGGGGAACTTTGATTACACTGCCAAGTTTGAGTCCGCGTTCATCGGTAATGCGGTTGAGTCTGACCAGTGACTGCACCATCTGGGCGTTACCGAAAAGTTTGCGGGCAATTTTTTCGAGGGTGTCACCATGGATGACCTGGTATTCGACGAAGCGCTCAGAATCAGTAGAGCGAACTTTGGTGCTGTGTTCTGCGTTCGAATCTTCGGTGTCAATGCGAGCCAGTTCGAAGCTGTTGTCGCTGAAGTCGCGGGAGGCTGGCGCAAAAGCGCCTTCAGGAGCGACTTTAACTGGTGTAGTCAGGCGTGAGCTGCTGATCAGACTGTCGATTCTGCCCACCAGAACCGGTGACGCCGGTTTTTCGATACCAGGCACGATGCCGGTATGCGGCCCGATATCGCCGTGAATGGTGAAGGCAAAAGCGATCTGAAGTGCGAACAGGCCAGCCAGGAAAAACAGGAACAGACCGAACTGCGTTTTGGATTTGCTTTTATTTATCTGAGATTTCATGCCAACCTCCTGTACTGCTTGTTAAATTATCGGCAGTTTTGACAGCAAGGTTTAGGAAATTGCAGATTGAATGTTTTCGCTTTCCTGATTTTCAGCGGCGCTGACTTCTTCGACACGCATACCTTCATGCGTCAACATGGCAAAGCCGACGGCAATTACGTAAAAGTATGCGATAAAATGGCATACCAGGCCGAAGGTAGCGGCAATTTCGTGTGAGAGTCCAAAAATTCCGTTGAGCGTGAGCACGCAGCAGAACTGGTAAATGCCGATCATGCCAGGGCTTGACGGAATCATCGCCCCGATTGCCAGCACCGACATGAACAAAGTAGTCTGAGTGAAGGTGAAGTCTATCGAGAACATCTGCAATGACAACCAGAGTGTAAAGAGCGACAGTCCCCAGCCGACGAACGAGGTGACCAAAGCTTTGCTGAACACCAGGGGCTTGCTGATCAAACCGAGACCGTCGATAAACGAATCTCGCGAGCGGTTGAGTTTCGTGCTGAGCTTTTCCGGCAGCAGATTGAAGACTGACGATGATATCCTGACGAACAGGCTGCGTTTGAACTGCAGAATCAAGATGGCGATCAGTACCAGAGCGTAAAAGATAATTGCACTGATGCTGGCTTTCTCGATCAGTGGAGTGGTTTTGAAGTTCTGCAACGAAAACACCAGCATACTGACGATGACCACGCCGTCGAGAAAGCGCTCGAAAACCACCGAACCAAAGGCTTCGCTGCCGCCGCTGACCTTCTTTTTCTTCAGGTAATAGGCACGAAAAAACTCGCCGGCGCGCGCCGGCAGTATATTGTTGAAAAAATAACCGATCACTATGCCAAAATACGCGGTTTTAAAGGGAAACTTGCGCTCGAACAGTATCTGTTGCCATCTTAACGCCCGTACAAGGTGTTCCAGAGTGTAACTGATACAGATAATCAGGATAAATTCAAGCCTGAGGCTGGCAAGTATCGCGGGAACATGCTTCCAGTCGACTTTCTGCAGGGCAAGCCAGAGAAAGAAAAAACTTGTAATTATTCCCCAGAATTTCTTGGATTTTAGCATAGCAGGCATGGTACCATGTGCTCGTTTCATTCACAAGTTTGTTCGGCTCGATCTTCATGGTTCGGTTGACAAGCCTGGTGAGTGGCAAAATCTGGAGCAGGTGACGTGGGGTGAGCCACTGATGTGGACAGCAGTGCAGATTGGCGTGTGTCTGGTTTTTCTGATTCTGGTCGCATTCTGGATCGGCCGTAAACTTGGCCAGCGCCGCTTTTATCAGATTCAGGAAGAGATGCGCGCGCTCGAACTTTCGTTCAAGAATCTGATGGAAGACATGGAAATGGTTTCAGCCCATAACATGAAGGTTCTTGAAACCAGAACCGAAGAAATCAAGGAACTGATGACCATCGCCGATCGCAAATGCATCTATGTCAACGATCTGCTCAAAGAAATGGATGAAACTTCGGCCTCGCTGCGCATGCGTAATATTGGCGGTTCGCCGGCAGTAACCAGTATTGAAACCGGCGCCGAGCGCAAGGCCTTTAAAGAAATGCAGAGCTCGCTTGAAGGGCTGTTAACCAGGACTACCGATCTATCGGGACGCGTTGGCGAACTCGAAGAAAACCAGACGGTTTTTGCGCGCGACGATCTCGTCGATCTGGTGCGTCTCGAAGTGGCAAAACAGCTCAAAACGCTCGCCGGCGAAACCAGACCGGCGAAGAATGAAGCGGTCAGATCAGAGATCTCGTCTCAATCTGACGGTGATCGCGTCGTTCATATGCGGCAGCCGGTTCGCGAAAATTTTGCCGCACTTCCGAAGAATGTTAAAGAGCTTCGTATCGCGCCGATCGACGAAGGAGCCAGGCTTCCGGCGATTCCCAAAAAGACCGACCTCGAGGTCGAAGCTGCGTTGCCGCGCCCTGCCGCCGGTTTTCCCGTCAATGAAGTGCTTGAGATGTATCAAAATGGTGTGACCTTGCCTCAGATCGCGCGAACACTCAATATGAGCAAATCTGAAATAGAACTGATCATCAAAATCTACGGCGAAGGCGTTAGCATGAGGAAGATTGTCTGATGTCCATCAAAAGCTTGTCTCCGGCAATAAAGAACTCTCTCATCGTACTTGGTTTTATCGTCGCGGCTGGCGGCGCTTATTACCTTTCCAGCGTCATTGCGCCATTTCTGATTTCACTGGTCATCGCCTATGTTATTAACCCGGTGGTGAGAGCGCTGGTTGCCCGCAAAGTGCCGCGACCATGGGCGGTGCTCAGCGTTTTTCTCGTATGTCTGCTGATCTTCACGATTTTCGTAGTGCCATTCAGCGTTTCGATGGTTTCAGAAGCTGGCGATCTTGTCACCAAGCTGGCGAATCTCGATGTCAAAAAACTGGCCGACAATTACAAAGGCCTTGGCCTCGATCTTTACCATAAACTCGAGGGCATTCCATACGTAAAAAACTACATCGATGAGTTTGTGCAAAGCGACCGCCTGCGCGAAATGGCGGCCCAGGGCGTAATCATGGCGCGTGATGCGGCCGTCGCTCTGTTCAAAAAAGCGCTGGGTCTGGTTGGCGGCGCATTTTCGGGTATGTTGAACATGATTCTGATACCCATACTGGTATTCTATATTCTGCTCGATATTGACGAGATTTTTTCGAGCTTCAAACTGCTGTTACCGCCAGATTACCGCGATCGTGTGCTGGCGATAATCGGCAAGATCGATGTTCAGCTCAGTTCGCTTTTGCGCGGGCAGTTGCTCGCCAATTCGATATTTGCGCTGCTGATGATCATCGGTATCTGGCTGTCTGGCCTTAATTTTTCTTTGTTTCTCGGCCTGCTGGCCGGTATTGCCAACTTCATTCCGTATCTTGGCGGTCTGTTTACCATAATTTTTGCAGTGCTTGTCGCGATCGCGCAGTTTGGCTTTTCGGGCGCTCTGGTTGCAGCTCTGATCAAAGCCGCCATTGCCATCGCCATCATTCAGACCATAGACGGCTGGTATTTGCAGCCAAATGTGGTTGGCGAAAACGCCGGCCTGCACCCGCTGGTAGTGATGCTGGCGCTGGCCATTGCCGCCAATATCGCCGGGATTCCCGGCATGCTGGTGGCGGTGCCGCTTACCGTGATTCTCAAAGTGCTCGGCCGCGAGCTCTATCACGAACTCTACGACCCGGTATAAACCATGACTGCAGCCATAAAAGTAACTGACCTCAACAAGTTTTTCGGGCGCAAGCAGGTTTTGCGTGCTCTGCACTTCACCATTCCGCCCGACACCATTGCCGGCTTTCTCGGCCCCAACGGCGCCGGCAAAACCACGACCATGCGCATACTGATGGGCCTGATTCCATCTTATAAAGGCAGCCTTGAAATGCTTGGCTGCACTATTCCGTCGCAGCGCGTCGCGGCGCTCGAACAGATCGGCGCCGTCGTCGAAAATCCGACTTTTATCGAGACCATGAGCGCTTATGAGAACCTTTACTGGTTTGGCTCGCTGTATAAGCCTCTGACTGACGCGAGAATCCATGAAGTCATCGATATGGTCGGACTGAAAGAGGCAATCAACCAGCGTTTCGGTACTTTTTCGACCGGTATGAAACAGCGTCTGGGCGTAGCCTTTGGCATTCTGCACAAGCCTCGCCTGCTCATGCTCGACGAGCCGACAAGCGGCATGGACCCGGCCGGTCGCGTGCATATGCGTGAGATTCTCAGGCGCATTCACCGCGAAGAAAAAACTTCGATTTTTCTGTCGAGCCACCTGCTCGACGAAGTGCAGCGCCTGTGCAATTACGTCGTCATCATCGACAAAGGCCTCACCGTCAGTGAAGGATACGTCGCCGACCTGCTCGCCACTCACCAGGAAAAGTGGGAAATCAGAATGCCAGACGAAGAGTTCGAGCGGGCACGCACTCTGGTCGCGGGTATGAGTTTGCCGATCAGCATCGAAAATGTGCCGCGCGGACTCGTTCTGACCATGAACGCCGGCCTGTCGGCGCAGGTAAATCAGGAACTGGTAAAGGCCGGCATAAAGGTCAACGCTCTCATTCCGCACGAGGCGTCACTTGAAGAAACCTTTATCAGGCTGACCTCCGACTCCGGCGACAAGGGAGGCAGCGCATGAAACGCATGCTGTTTCTGGTTCTCTTCGAACTCAAAAAGATTCTCAACCGCAAAAAGGCGCTGCTGTTTCTCATCGCTCTCAACGTGATTCCGCTGGTGGCAAGCCTTGCTCTGCTGATCGCCTACGTCAAATTCAAAAGTTTCGGCTTTGGTGAAGTGCAGTTCTCGGTGCTCTATGAAATCGTGCAGGGATTGTTTACCGGGCACGTCAAGCTGTTTTCGTTCATTGCGCCATTCTTTCTGGCGCTGGTGGTTGGCGACAGCTTTTCGACCGAGTTCAGCCGCGGTTACATGAAAATGTTGCTGCTGACGCCGATCAATCGCTGGCAGGTAATTACTGCCAAGACCGTGGCGATCATGATTTTTCTGCTGCTCGCTGTCTGCATCGGCGGCATGTTTCTGCAGGCCGACCTGCTGATTGCCCGCACCTTGACGCAGAATTCAGGTGTGATTCCGGATTCGATGATGAAAGAGCTCCCCGAACAGCTCAGCGCCAGCAAACCACTCTATCTCGTCAGCACCGGTTCGGCGCTGCAGCTGCTGGCGATGACCTTTTTCGGCAACCTCATGCTGATCGGATTCTTTATCGTCTTTTCGCTGTTCTTTGAATCGGCGATACTGATGTCTTTCACCAGTCTGAGCGTGCTGATGGGTATTCATACGTTCTATCTGATTGCCAGCAACCTGCTCAGCAAGATGGACCCGTGGTATGACACACTGGCGAAATGGTGCTTTTCGCGCCATCTCGACGATCTTTTCGCGGTGAAGAGCATCGAAAAGATACTCGAAGGCAAGGCCAGCATCTTTGCCGGCGAGATCTTTTCGTCGCTGGTCTCGATTTCGCTGTGGACCATCGCGTTCTACCTGCTGGCAACTTTCATTTTTTCCCGCCGCCAGATTTTGCATTGAAAGCTATTAAATATTCGTAGATTTCTGCCGATAGGTTGTAAGAAATAAAAAAACCTGGAGGCAGATATGAAATCTTATAAAAGTTTTGCAATGGTGGCACTGGTCGTGGTTTTTTCGCTTTGCAGCGGGCTGCTGCAGGCAGTAACCAAACATGATATTTTTGAAGCCAGCCAGAAAGTCAAAGAGCTGCAGCAGCAGATCGACAAGGCATATGCGGAATTACGCCTGCTCAACGAAGAAGGCAACGAACAGTCACAGGAGCAGGCTCAGAAATTGATGGCCGAGATCAGGGAAATGCAGGCGGAACTCAACGTTCTCAAAAAGAGCCTCGAAAGCATGAAGAACGGCGGGCCGAAACTGCGCAGCAGCGGCAATGGTGGCAACGAAATTCTGGCTAACCGACAGCCGGCACGCGCCAGTCGCTGAGGAATGCAGCCAGTCTGCCGCTGTGAGTGCAGACCAGAAGAAGAACCGCAGAGTCACACCGTCTCTGCGGTTCTTCTTTTGTTGCTTATGCAGCAATAATTTGCTACTTTTGACAAGGTCAGACGATTCATACACTCAGAGGATTCTGGCGGTAAAAATGGACTCTCAGATAGTCAATCAGTTCGTTCGTGCGACTTCAAGCGTTTTTGGTCGGGTCAACAATGTCAGTCTGCTGAAAACAGATCTGAATTATTTTCCTGATGGCTGCAGCTTTCCGGCTCCTGTCAGCATTGGCCTTGGGGTCTCAGGCGGTTTCAAGGGACAGTTTTTTATCGTAATGGATGAAGTTGTCGCTCTTAAAGCGGCTTCAGTCGCCCTGGCCGGCAAACCGGTAACCGTTTATGACCGGCTGGTGGAGAGTGCGATCGGCGAACTTTCCAACATGATCGCCGGCGAGGCCAGCAAACGACTTCTCGAAATGGGCCTCGACTGCGATATTACCGTGCCGGCCATTACCCGCGGCAAAGATTTTTTTACCGCCAACGCCTGTTTTGTCGGTAAATTCGAGTGCGAATGGGGCGGTCTGCAGCTGATAGTTAAATTCGACAGTCGCGCCCAGATCAAATAGGCAGCGGCTGTAATTTTCTGATATAATATCTTACATAACTCAAGTTGGTCAGACCGACTCAGATTGAAATGAGGCAGGATCATGGGCAAAAAAATACTGGTGGTAGACGACGCTTCGGTCGTGCGAATGACTCTCAAACAGCTTTTCGAAAGTTATCACTACACGGTTCTTGAAGCCGAAACCGGTGAAGAAGCGGTTCAGAAATATCAGACCTTCAAGCCCGACCTCGTCACCATGGATATCACCATGCCCGATATGGATGGCATCACTGCGGTAAAAGAAATTCTCAAGCTCGATGCCAAGGCCAAGATCATCATGTGCTCGGCGCTCGGTCAGAGCAACAAGGTTAAAGCGGCAGTCGAGGCCGGGGCAAAAACTTTTATCGTCAAACCTTTGCACCCGGAGCGTGTTTTAACGACTGTAAAAAAGTATCTCGATTGAATTGGCTCAAGTGCGCCGGCGGGCGTCGTTTTTTCTTCTGAATCCCGCAATTAAGCAGACGTCTGCCTAAAATATCCCTTGTCTAAGACTTTTCTGCTGTGCTATTTTGTAGCAGCTGCGGTACATAAACAAACTCCGATCTTAACGAGAAGGGAACCATGCCGACAAATGATGCGCTCTGTTTTGTCGCCACGTCGTCATTGTGAACGACAGTTTTAAATTCAGAGGCGACGGCAACGAACTGCTGCAATGCTACCTGGCAGAATCGGTCGAGCACCTCGAAGGCATCGAATCACTGCTTCTTCAGCTCGAAACCGCTTCTGCCGACGAAAGAACCGGTATCACCAATCAGGTGTTTCGCGCGGCGCACTCGATCAAAGGGTCGAGTGGAATGTTCGGGTTTACCAATATTCATGAGCTTTCGCACCGCATCGAATGGCTGCTCGAATCGCTGCGATCAGGGCAGCTCGATATTTCAGCCGATCTGACCGATCTGCTGTTGAGCAGTTTCGATCGCCTGCGTTATCTGATCGACCATTCGGCAAACAGCAACCATATCGACATTTCTGCAGTCTGCCATCAGCTCGATGAGGTGCTCGAAAAGGTTAAAGTGGGTAAGTCGCCGATGCAGCCTGTCGCCGCTACGGCCCGGCCGACTCTGTTTTCACTGCCTCAAGAAGAAATTGCAGAAGCCTGGCGCAGTGGCTGGAAAGTATTTTTCGGCCGTCTCGACCTGATCAGAGATCTCGATGAACAGGGAAAATCTCTTTGCGATTTTTTCAGATATCTCGACTCATTCGGCACTCTGGTGCTCTGTGAGTTCGATTTTGCTGCCTTTGATGAATCTGCTCAGAGCCAGAAATACCGGCTGCCGTTTGAATTTATCTACTACTCCGAAATGGAAGCAGAAGAGCTGGCCGAAATGCTGGAAGTTCCTGGCACTGTTTTCATCAGACTGGAAGAGCGTACCGGGCCGATTCACACTGCTATGCCCAGGACTGCTGCTGGCGTCGAGTCTGCTCTGGCGTTGCCGGTTTCGACAGCAGCGGCAGAAGTTCAGCCGGTGCAGGTCGAAGAAAAATCTGAGCCGACTTTGCGGGTCAAGGTCAGTCTGCTCGAAGATCTGATGAATCTGGCTGGCGAGCTGGTTTTGAGTCGCAATCAGCTGCGCGAAGGTCTCAACCGCAACGATATGCGGGCCATACGCATCAGCGGCCAGCGCATGGGGCAGGTTACCACTGAACTGCAGGAAACCATCATGATGACGCGTCTGCAGCCGCTCGATCGGGTTTTTTCGAAGTTTCCGCGTATGATTCGCGACCTTTCGCGTCAGCTCGACAAGGAAATTCTGCTGACCATGGAAGGCCGCGAGGTCGAACTCGACAAGGCGCTGATCGAAGGTCTCGGCGATCCGCTGACACACATGGTTCGCAATGCCGTTGACCACGGTGTCGAACCGCCGCAGGAGAGGTTGCGTCTTGGCAAAAGCAACCCGGCGCGGATCAAAATTCAGGCATTTTATGAGGCCAGCCGCGTTATTATCGAAGTGAGCGACGATGGTCGCGGTATCGACGGCGACAGGGTTTGTGAAAAGGCGGTAGAACGTGGCCTGCTCTCGCCGGAAAAGGCGCGCAGTCTTTCGAACAAGGAAAAGCAGAACCTGATTTTTCTGCCCGGCCTGTCTACGGCTGAAAAGGTGTCTGAGCTTTCGGGCCGTGGTGTCGGCATGGATGTAGTCAAAGCCAACATCGACGGACTCGGCGGCAAGGTCGAAATCGTTTCAGAGCTTGGCAGAGGCTCTTCTTTCCGCATCAAGCTGCCGTTAACGCTCGCGATCATTCCCTCGCTGATTCTTTCGACCAGCGGCGAAATCTTTGCAATTCCGCAGCTCAACGTCGTTGAAATGCTGCTTATTCCGGCTGAAATGGTAAAACGGAAAATCGAAGTTATCGGCGACCAGGAGGTGCTGGTGCTGCGTGGCAAGTTGCTGCCGCTGATTTCGCTCAACACGTTTCTTGCCGGTAAAAGAACTTTTGTCGATAACGAAACCGGCCGGGAAAATCCTGACCGGCGCCAGCACCTGGCCGACCGGCGCTCGCCGCACTACCAGTCTGCCGGCGTTGTCGGCCGAACCGATTCCCGCAACCTGCAACCGCGCGAGAACGGTCGCCGTTATCATGCTGCCAGTGACATAAACGTGGTGATAGTCACTACCGGCAGCTTTTCTTACGGAATTGTCGTCGATAAGCCTCTTTTTACCGAAGAAATAGTGGTAAAACAGCTTGGCAGCGATCTCAAGGGATTATCTGAATATTCCGGCGCCACCATCATGGGTGACGGCCGTATTGCTCTGATCATCGATGTCTTCGGGCTGGCTGCCCGCGCCAATATAATGAGTCAGCAGCACACGGTCAGCACGGCCATGGTTGAAACAACGACTGACAACCGGCTTGATGCCGATACTGTGCCGTTTCTGGCATTTCGCTACGGCGGGCCGCAGACGCTCGTCTTGCCGCTGTTTCTGGTTGCCCGCCTCGAAAAGGTGCAGCTGCACGAAATCGTTTCATGCGGTGGCTGGAAGGCAATTCAACACGGTGATAAGATTCTGCCGGTCTTCATGGTCAGTGATATCGCCGATATCGAGCCTTTGCGCAGCGATCAGGAATGTGGTGTCATCGTCATCCGCGTGCGAGATCGTGAGATCGGGCTTATTGCCGCCCTTCCCATACAGGTAATCGAAATCAATCCGGCGCTGGACAACACCGTTCTTCGCCAGCCCGGCATCGGTGGCTCGATGGCCTGGGGCAGCAAGTCAGTTCTGTTTGTCGATATCTGGGAAATCCTGGCCAGACAACGGCCAGAAATGCTGGATTTCAGTCAGGAGTCTTCATTCAGCCATGAAAAGGCCCCTGAGTTGCTGGTTCTTGAGCCATCTGATTATTTCAGTAATCAGCTGCGTCTGCAGTTCGAGAATCATGGCTATTCTGTAAAACTGGTGCGGTCATGGCGCGAAATAGATGAAATTCTGAACGCTGCCGAAGCCCGTTATAAGGCGCTTATTGCTGACGCCAGGTTTCTGCAGCGCGATAACTTTGCCGATATTCGTCGTTTGCGGGCTGCTGACAGGTTGAATGGCACCAGAGTTGTTGCACTGCGCAACAGTCATAACGATTGCCGAAGCGACCTCAGCAGCGAAGGAATAAGTGAAGTCTTTCAGAAACTTGAAAACCAGAATCTGGCTGAATGGCTCAGTTCAGCCTTGCCAGTCGGCCCTGTGCCGCAAAGAGAATCTAATTACCGGGAGAAAATCTGATGTTACGCCCATTGCCAAAAGTTGTCGAAGTCATTAAAGACAAGTGTGTCAATTGCCATGCCTGTGTCGCTGCCTGCCCGGTGAAATTCTGCAACGATGCTTCCGGTGATACTGTCGAAATCAACAGCGACATGTGTATCGGCTGCGGTCAGTGTCTGAAAGCCTGCACGCATGAGGCCCGCCGTCCGGTCGATGACACGGTCGTCTTCGTTGAAGCTCTGACCAGGCGTGAGCCGATGATTGCAATTGTTGCACCTGCTGTTGCAGTGTCGTTTCCCAATGAATACCTGCGGCTTAACGGCTGGCTCAAGGCCAGAGGCGTGGCCGCCATTTTCGATGTCAGCTTTGGCGCTGAACTTACCATAAAATCATATCTCGATCACATCGAGAAGAACAAGCCAGATCTGGTAATTGCGCAGCCCTGCCCGGCACTGGTCAACTATGCCGAGATCTATCATCCCGAATTGATTCCTTCGCTGGCTCCAGCTGACAGCCCGATGCTGCATACAATAAAACTCATTCGTGAGTTCTGGCCAAAGTTTGCCGGGCATAAAATCGCAGTACTTTCGCCCTGTATTGCCAAAAAGCGCGAATTTGCTCAGACCGGTCTCGGCGATTACAACGTAACCATGGCAAATCTGCGCGAATGGTTCGAAAGTGAGAACATTCGCCTGTCGACTTTTCCTGAGGTTGATTACGACAACCCGCCGGCTGAGCGTGCGGTGCTCTTTTCGACACCCGGCGGCCTGCTCAGAACAGCTGAGCGCTGGAACCCCGATGTCAACAAGGTCACCCGCAAGATCGAAGGACCGCACCTGATCTACGATTATCTCAGCAACCTCGATCGCCTGCGCCTCGAGAAAAAAGCGCCGCTGCTGGTAGACTGTCTTAACTGCGAGCTTGGCTGCAATGGTGGTACCGGTACAGACAGCAAAAACAGTTCGCCCGACCAGGTCGAAAGGCTGGTCGAAGAGCGTAGTCAGAGAATGCAACATAAGCATCGTCGTTGGGGCCCGATGTCGGCCTATCGCTCCCGCAAAGGTATTGAAAAGCTGGTAAACCGGTTCTGGAAGCCAGGACTCTACGCGCGCAGTTACGAAAATCGTGCGAAAAGCAATGTTATCCGCACTCCGAGCGAGTCAGAACTGCAGAATATCTACCGGCAGATGGAAAAGCACGACGAAAAAGACCTGTTTAACTGCAATTCATGCGGGTATGGCAAATGTGAGGTGATGGCTACCGCCATTTTTAACAAACTGAACCGGGTCGAGAACTGTCACCATTATCTGCTGAAAAAGGCCGAGCAGGCACACGCAGAAATCGAATCGCTCACCCACGACTCGAACCGGGTATTCCAGTATCAGAATCAGGAACTCGGCAAACTCGCGCTGTGCCTGCAGACGCTGGCTGAAGGAAACATCGACTGGAACTGGGATATCGCTGAGCCAGATCAGGCTTCCAAACCGGTTTACGAGCTCTTTAAGAAGATTTTCAGAAATCTCGATGATGTCAAACATTCGATCGAAAGCCTGCTCAAGGACAGCCGGACTCTGACCCGGGCCGCGCTCGAAGGCGATCTGGCCGTAAGGTGCGATGCCGCACGTAACCGTGGCGAGTTCGCCCGCCTGGTGCAGGAGATGAACAACATTCTCGAAGCGATATCGCGCCCGGTAGTCATGGTTTCGAGCAATATCGAGCGACTCAGCCGTGGCGAAATACCGCCGAAGGTCAGTGAAGACTTTCAAGGCCAGTTCAATGTGCTCAAAGACAGCATAAACAACCTGATCGAGTCTCTGTGTGGCGTCAGTGACGTTGCTCAGAAAATCGCTGCGGGCGATCTGCTCGTCGATGTGCGCGAGCGCTCGGCCCAGGATCAGCAGATGCAGGCAATTGCAATGATGGTGAAGCAGCTGACCCAGATGTTCAGGCAGTTGAACGACGGCGTTCATACTCTGGCGTCTTCATCGACCGAACTGTCGACCATTTCTGAACAGCTCGCCTCAAGTTCGCGCGATTCTTCAGACCGCTCGGCTCTGGTCGCTTCGGCTGTCGAGCAGATGAGCTCGAACACGGTTTCGGTGGCATCGAGCATGGAACAGACGACGATGAATCTCACTACCGTCGCCACCGCCACTGAAGAGATGAGCGTTACCATCAGCGATATCGCCGCTAATTCAGAAAAAGCGCGGCGCATCGCGCAGAATGCCAGCAACCAGGCCAGCGGCGTTTCAGAAATCATCAAGGCCATGGAAAAGTCGGCGCAGGAAATCGGCCAGGTCACCGAAACGATTACCAGCATTTCGTCGCAGACAAACCTGCTTGCGCTCAATGCTACCATCGAGGCGGCCCGCGCCGGGACCGCCGGCAAGGGGTTTGCGGTCGTCGCCAACGAGGTTAAAGAACTTGCGCAGCAGACCGCTACCGCCACCATCGATATCCGCAAAAAAATCGCAGGAATCCAGGATGTAACGGTAAATGCAATCGGTGACATCGAGAACATCGGCAAGATCATCAAGGAAGTCAGCGACATCATTGCTGCTATTGCCAGCAGTATCGAGCAGCAGGCGAGTGTGACGCGCAGTATTTCGAGCAGTATTTCAGACGCTTCGAGCGGTATCAGGGGCGTGAACGTACGCATGGCCGAAATCGCGCTTGGCACGCAGGAAGTGGCCAAAGACGTCGCCCGGGTCAACTCAGCTTCGAATGAGGTTACCAGCTCAAGTCAGCAGGTTTTCGCCAGTGCGCGCGAACTCTCGAAACTGGCTGAACAACTGCGTTCGATGGTCGGAAAGTTCAAAATTCAATGACATCGTTCATGAAACTTGCTGCGGGAAGCCTGCTTGAAGACGAGAGTCAGCTTGTCGTTGTCTGCGGTATCGCTGGCAACATGCTGGGAATCCCGGCCAGCCCGATTCAGGAAGTGCTGGCGCCACCCGAAATCAGGCCGGTTCACCATGCTCCCGATTATGTCAGAGGTGTGTTCAACCTGCGTGGCCGGGTTATCGCGGTTATCGATCCTGCAGTTAAGCTGGAACTGCCGGCTCAGACTCTCGATGCTGATGCGCGTATTCTTGTTGTACAGTCTGGTGCAGAGCTGGTCGGCCTGCTGGTCGACAGTCTTGCCGGTATTTTCCCATTCTCGCCGGATCGGTTGACGGCCAGCCCGGAAAACCTGCCAAAGGCCTTTTCAAGGGTGGTGTCGGGTTTTTTCTTTCTCGACGGTAAAATGACCGGATTGCTTAAGCTCGATGAACTGCTGGGTTCACGAGAGGCAGCTGGAGAAATTTAATGAGCAGCCCTGTTCTTCATACCCTGGTAGTCGACAGCTCGCTGGTCTTTCGCAAGATTATCGGCGATCTGCTTCTCGATATCAGCGGTATCAAGCTTGTCGGTCAGGCGCCGACCGGCAAGATAGCCATTCAAAAGGCGCAATCACTCAAGCCTGATCTGATCATTCTCGATATGAATCTTCAGGATATGAGCGGTCTGGAGGTTCTCAGGCAGTTGCGCGAGCTCAGGGTTGGCAGCCGGGTAATCGTAGTCAGTGCTGCTTCGCCCAATATGACTCTGCTGACCATGAAGGCACTGAGTGCCGGCGCTTTTGAATTCGTACTCAAGCCCGAAGCAGAAACGATTGAAGAAACCAGAAGTCTTCTCGAACCAGAGTTTAAACTGGCGGTTCAGGCACTTATTGAAAGCTTACGCATTCACCGCAGCATGAATATCGCGGGAAGTTCGAGCTCTTCAGGTGCGACTGCGAAAGCGGCCGCCGGCAACTTGCCGGCTGAGACAGGCGCTGGCAGACTTCCAAAAAGCTTTTCGGGGCGAAGTATCGAACTGATTGTTATTGGCGTCTCGACTGGTGGCCCACCAGCTTTGATTGAAGTTTTTTCGGCTGTCAGAGAGCCTTTGCGGGTGCCGGTCATCATTGTTCAGTATATTCCAAGATTTTTTTCAGAGGCGCTTGCGACAAGTATCAGAGAGCGTTCCGGACTGTGGGTCGAAGAAGCGAAGGATGGCATGCTTCTCGAGCCCGGGCATGTTTATCTGGCGCCTGGCGGCGAGCATCTGAAGCTTGCCCGCGGCGGCAGTGCCGGCAGCCATGTGTTGCGGCTTACTCATGACAAGCCTGAGAACAACTGCCGGCCTTCTGTTGACTATCTGCTGCGCTCGGTAGCAGAGAATTTTTCGGGGCGTATCGGACTGTTCATCATGACCGGCATGGGCACTGACGGTCTGGCTGGCGCCAGGCTCATACGAGCTGCCGGCGGTTATATAGCGACTCAGGATGCCGGGTCCTGCGTGGTTTACGGCATGCCGCGGGCAGTATTTGAAGCCGGGCTGGCCGATGAAGTTCTTGCTCTGGGCGCCATTGCACCGACGATGCAAAAACTGGCGCGCCGGATTGTTTGAGTCATCAGGTCATGGGGAGATGGAGAAAGCATTGAAAAACAAGCTCGACAGCAATGAATTCGCACTGTGGAGCCAGTTTTTATCGGAACTGACCGGAATCAGCCTGTCTGAAGATAAAGAATATCTGATTATCGAGCGGTTTCATGGTCTGCTGAAAAAATACCGCTGTTCGAACTACAGTCACCTCTATTTTATGGCGCGCGAGCCTGAACGAAACGATCTCAGAGAAGAGCTCGTCGATCATATCACGACCAAGGAAACCTCATTCTTTCGCGATCTCGCACCATTTGAAGCATTGCGCAACACGGTTTTCCCGAGGTTGCTCGAACAATGCCGCCGGGCCGGCGAAAAGCGCCGGCTGAAAATATGGAGTGCCGCCTGCTCAACCGGTCAGGAGGCTTACAGTCTGGCGATGATCTTGCAGGAAATGGGTGTCTCGCCTCATGAATACCAGATAACAGGAACCGATATCTCACGTATGGCGATAGACTCTGCCCGACAGGGTTGCTATAACCGTTTTGAAGTTGAACGTGGGGTGCCAGAGCCTTTGCTGGAACGGTTTTTTAAGCCAAACACCAGGAACTGGCAGGTCAAAGACAGTCTGAAAGAGTCGATTACTTTCGTGCAGATGCCACTGCATCGCCCTTTTATGCTGCCTGAAAGCTTCGATCTGATCGTCTGCCGCAACGTGGCCATCTATTTTGCTGCCGGGCCGCGGGTTGAAATGTTCAGCCGGGTTTCCCGGCATCTGCATCCGCATGGCTATCTTCTTATCGGCTCAACCGAAACCGCCGGCGATCTCGGCAATCTTTTTCGCGAGGTTCACCTCGAACCCCGCGCCGTTTTTCTGCAGAAAAAGTAGCGTTATTTGCGAGCAATACTTGAATTTAAGCTTGCTGGCTGCTGTTTGCCGCTTCTGCGCGGCGCTGCTTGAGGTATCTTACCAGTCCAATCGCGAAACCCATTACTACTCCGTTTCCCGCCGCCATTATCATTGGCATTTCTTTAATCATTTTGTCCTGAACGATATGGAAGGCTACGACTCCGATAATGCTGATGACAGTCATCACGATAATCCAGATAACCAGCTGCTTGACAAGTTTCATAAGACCTCAGACCTCTTCTGTTTATAATACTGCAGTCGTGCTTTATTGACCGCAAAACCTTAACAGCTAAACCATATTACGTTCAGATTTTCCTGTAAAGATCTGTTTGCTCTGCAAATAAAAAACCGCAGAAACCTGGGTCTCTGCGGTTTTCTTAACAGATTTTATCTGGCTTTGAGTTCGTTCAGCAGGTTGCTGACGTTGGTTCTGGTAGAGTCATCGAGGTTGCCTTCGGCAAACACGCTGAAGTTCAGTTTGGCGATAACGTGGGCGCTGACTTCGCGGTTCTTTTCGTTGGCGGTAGCAACGTAATCCATCAGGCTCGACATGTCGCCACGGCTGACATCGGCAACCAGAGTCTTAACAGCGGCCTTCTTGTAGTAATCTTTGACCATGGCTTCCCACATGCAGTTTTTGGCGAAGGCAAGGTCTTTGTATTCAGCTGAGAAACTGTAAGAAGAAGTCGGGAAGTAAATCGCCAGACCGGTAGCATTCTTGGTGTTGTAACCGCTCAGGCCATTGTAAGTAACAGCTTTGGCATAGGCTGCTTCGAATTTATTGGCAGCGGTCTGAAAGCCTTCGTCGTTGATGCTGGCCTTGGTCAGGGCTACGAAGTGGCCAAGATCGATATTGGTTCGGTAATAGAACTTCTGAACGCGGTTGAGAGCTGATTTGAATTCAGCGGCGAAGTCGCCGGCCATGGTGGCTTTGGCAAAGCCGTTGATGGCATCGGTCAGGTTGTCGAGTTCGCTGCATTTCACGACAGACTGGGTAGTAGAAGAACTGCCGGCGCTGCCACCGTTATAGGAAGCCGCATACTGTTTTACGATCATGGTGGCAACCTGTTCAGCGGTCATGCCCTTTTTGAAGTTCTGAATGATTTCGCGGTAGGGGTAGCCTTCGCCCGGTTCAACTTCTTCAGAAGCTACCAGATAGTCGCAACCGTCTTTAAGAGCATAGGCGACTTCCATCATCTGCATGAGGCAGGCGTCAAAGGTGAATACTTCGATATTCTGACCGATGGCGGCCTTGATTTCTTTCATGGCCACGGTCAGCTGGTTGGTGGTGATATGATTGCTCGAAGAATCGTCGTAAGAAATGCCCTTGATCATTTCTCCGTTGGCATTTTTCCAACCTGAGCCGTGATTCCAGATGATCGAGCAGTAATTTTTTGCCGGGTAAGCTTTGGCAACGTCAGTTACGAATCTGACATATTCGCGATAATCGCCCATGTCAAGTTCGCCCATTTCTTTAACGACCTGGGGGCCATCTTTGGTGATGTAATTGAGAGTGGCCGGGCCGTGTTCGCGGTCGATCAGGCAGACGATGTTGAGATAATCGTTAGAACCGCCGCCGGCAGCCATTTCCTGCATGTCACTCACGCCAAATGAATCAAGGTTGTTGTCGGCATTCAGAAAAACCATGAATGTCCATTCTTTGGCGGCAGCCGCACTGGCCGGGGTACAAAGACAGCAGGTGATGAGGAAAATCGCAAATACACTGATTACACGCTTCATTATCGATACTCCTTATACTCTAATACGCTTATACAACTAAAAAATTACTCGATACGGATACTACGTTCATTCATTATAATCATCGAAAAGTACAGTGTCAACGGATTCTAAAACATTTTTTTGGTGGAAGTGTGCAGGCGTCTATTGGGTGCTTAAGAGAAAAATCTGGCGGGCAACCGGTTTGTTGCCGGTTGCCCGCCAATGTTGGTCTTTGTTGATCTTAGCGTCTTGCTGCTGCGGTGAGCTGGGTGAAGAGAACCTTGAATTCGTCGGCCAGCGATGCCGGCAGAGCGTTTTCGGTATACATTTCGTAATTGAGTTCGCGCAGAATGTAGCGATAGAGATCGGCATTCTCAGGGTTTTCGGCGGCTGCGGCCACGAGGTGGCGCAGTTCATCGAGGCTGCCGGCTCTGATGTTGCTGACGATATTGTCGGCCATGTCACGCTTGAGCAGGGTGTCGATCATTTCGTCCCACATGCTGTCTTTGGCGAAGCTGAGAGTGCGGTATTTGGCTTCAACTCTGAAGCTTGCGGGCAGATAAATTGCTATGCCCTTTGCATTCTTGGTAGAGTAACCGGTGTTCTTGAAATTGATTACTGCGGCTTTGCCAGCTGCCAGAAGCTTGTCGCAGGCGGTCTTGATCGATTCATTGGTGCCGAGGCGGCCCTTGAGCTGTTCAACAAAGTGAATCATGTCGATGTTCTCGGGTGAATCGAACTTCTGAGTGGTGGCCAGGGCAGCTTTGACATCAGCTGAATACTTACCGCTCATGATGGCTTTGGCCAGACCATCGATGGCGTCGAGCATGGCGCCGAACTTGCTCATGTCTACGGCTGACTGGGTCGATTCATCGTTGCCCTGACTGCCGCCGGTGTATGAGCGGGCGAATGCATTGACCCAGTTGTTGGCGAAAGCTTCCGGGGCCATGCCTTTGCTGACACCTTTGAGAATGTCGTCATAAGGAGCGCCTTTGCCGGGTTCAAGTTCTTCAGAAGCGACCATGAATCTGACATTGTCTTTAACGGCATGGCCGACTTCGACCATCTGCATCAGGCAGGCGTCCATGTTCAGAATGTCGAGTTTCTGGCCGAGGACATTGGCGATTTCGGCGGTTGCCTGGCCGAGCTGAGCGTTGGTGATATGGTTGTTCGAAGAATCGTCATAAGAAATACCACGGAATATGCTGTTGACCTTCTTGTTTTTCCAGCCTGAACCGTGATTCCAGATGGTGAAGCAGTAATGCTTCGCCGGATAATTTTCTTTGATGAAGCGGGCAAATTTAACGAGTTCGCGATAGTCGCCCATATCGAGTTCGCCCATATCTTTGATCTTTTTGATGTTGTTTTTTTCGATGAAGTTGATCTGGGCCGGGCCACGTTCGCGGTCGATCAGCGTAACGATATTGAGATTGGCGTTCGAGCCGACGCGGGCCATTTCCTGCTGATCTTCTACTCCAAACGGGTCGAGGTTATTGTCGGCGTTGAGGAATACGGCTACGGTCCAGTCTTTGGTCTGGGCTGCGGCCGGCAGCAAAATGGCGAACAGAAACAGGGTGGTAAGTGTGATGATACTGGTTACTCGTTTCATTCTCGGGCTCCCTGAACTTATAGACTTATCCGGGAATGCTTAGGGCCGGATATTTATGATTCTAATGATGAGCAGGGGTACCCGCAAGCCCCCACCAGATTTTTTTGGCAAAAATATTTCAGTTGTCAGCCTGAAGCTGGTATCATTTTTGTAATCGTAATCGTAATCGTAATCGTAATCGTAATCGTAATCGTAATCGTAATCGTAATCGTAATCGTAATCGTAATCGCCTGTCACGGCGTCTGATTTTTTTACGTCATACCCGCGAAAGCGGGTATCCAGGAGTTTAGAACCAGATTCCCGCTTTCGCGGGAATGACGAAATACAGAAGGGCTGGTAGCGTTAAGGACTGGTATCAGAAGTTATGGAAGAATTCAAATTTATTGTTGCGACGAAAGATATTGTTGGCGAACTGATGGAGTTCGAGAAAGTCTGTTTCGAGCACGAGCGCGATCGCTTTTCGAAACGCAGTCTGACGCATCTGATCACCGCACCGACCAGCCGCACCATCATAATCCGCGACGAGAATGGCAGGCTCAGCGCTGCCGTTATCGGGTTGTTGCGCCATTTCCTCGTTCCCTCAGGTCGCGTTTACAAGATTGGCGTGCGCCCTGAATTCGCCCGGCGTGGCGTCGGTTCGGCGCTGGTGCGCGAAATCGAGCGCTGGTTCAGAGAATCTGGCATGAAAAAAACATGCGCCGAGGTGCGTGAGAGTAACACACCTTCGCGGCGCATGTTCGAAAAGAACGGTTATGTCGAGACCGGAACCCTCTACTGTTTTTATGCCAATCTTGAGAACGGCATAAAATACTGGAAAGACCTCTGATCTCCTCAGGCAGAAGTATCTATCGAGCTGCTGACAACCGGTTCAGCTTCGTCTGAAGTTTTGCCCTGCTTAGCGTAGCCAGAATTGCGGTTGTTGAACAGACTTTCAAGCATCTGCTGTCTGAATTTTTCGGCATAATTCCAGAATTCTTCAAGGAAATTTTTGTAATCGCTCTGACTGACTTTTTTACCCGGCTGAAACAACAGTTCGATCAGCTCTTTGTCGCCTTCGACGGTTACCGGCAATTCGGCGGCCGGAACAGTTTCGGCAGGTAAGCCTTCAACGGGAAGTGTTTCTGGTAATGCCGGGGCAGCCATCTCGGGGCCGGCGAGAGCCGACTGACGCGCACTTTCGACATCGGCAAAAAAGGCTCTGGCCTGTTCCTGCATGGTGCTTTTGATCTGGTCGAAGGCGCCATCGGCCGGGCCATAGGTATTTTCGAGTTCGGCGAAGAATTCGTCTGATTCTTTAAGAAAGTTTTCGAGCGCTTCCGGGCTGAGGTCGGCGAGACCTTCGACTGCGTCGAAGAATTCGCTGGTAACTTCGGGTGAAAGGTCGAGCGATTTGTCGGTGCCGTTCATGAACGAACCGACTGCGTCGATCGACAGATTGAAGCTGCCCATAAATGTTTCGGAAACAGTGCCACTCAGTTCGACGAAGCGTTCGGCGCCTTTCTGGCCCATCTTCGCTTCGACCTTGCTGGTCAGTTCATAGAACAGATCGAACTGAAACGAGATATTGAGGCCACCAGCCTGTATTGTCTGGGGGGTATCTTTGTCAGCTACAGCAGGCTTGTCCTGTTTGCCGGCTTTGTCGGCAACCTTTTCGAAAACATCCTGCAGATGTTTGAGCGCTTTTGGCATCTTTTCAGGCTTGTTTTCTGGTCTGTTGCCGGCGCGCATTTCTTTGAGCTGTTCGAGGAGCGACCTTCCGTGGTCGTTGAGTCGAATGTTCATTTTCTGCCTCCTTGCAGTTTATGTGACACAATTTTCCCTGTCTTTAATATCTATCGACAAAATGAAGCCTAATCTTTACTGAGAAATATGGCTAAATATTGTATCATTTCGAGTTTTAGTTGGTTTAGAAGACTATTTTGCTGCAATTATTCATAATATCTTAAAAAAACGCCAGTTTACATTGCTGAATGAGTGTCGTTGATGACCGGCCTGGTGGTGATTGTCATCTGATGTCATTCAGCCGCTGGTAAACAGGCTGCTTTTTAAGATCACAGAATGTGATCTTAAAGAAAACCTCTTTATAAGCGGTTTTCCCTTTAGTTGCTGTCTTTGAATTCGCGGGAGGGGCAGCGGCACTTGAGTGAATACAGCCAGATTTACAGGTGACAGCCTGTAAAACCCTGATACGAGGGGCGGTTTGCATAACACGCCTGTTATGTAAAGGCATGGGGAACCCACTGCCCGAGGTCTGGCGAGTCGTCGACCGCAGTCAAGGTCAGGTAATGGGCCATTACCTGACCAGCACCGCCGCCGCACAGAGCGTGACGGACTGAGCCAGGGAAGGCGAAGGCCGGCGCGATATGTGCTCTTGAGGTGCGGTTGCAAGGGAGCAGCCAGACCGAAGCCGCCCCGAGGTTTAATAACGGAAGTGCCGCGACACCGGGGCCGCCGGGATCCCGGCGGGGGTTGGGGTCTTCTTCTGCCTATTTGTTCAAAATTACTTTTTCCATGATACTGGTTTTAGGCAGATCGCAGTAGATACATCGTAGTGTTTGATATTTGCAGCATCTGCTGCTTCTTGAACATCTTTCTTTGTGGTATTGATCATGCCCTCTTCGGTTACGTTTTCCGCCCATGTTGTGTACCATACAGTGGTGAGATCGGGCATTTTCTTCCATTTTGATTCAGTTAGTTTTTCCCCGAATGTCGTTCGCTGCTGCGATGATACGTCATTATTGAGGTCAACAGTTAGGATTGAATACGGTTTCATTCCATTTCTCCCTTTAGACTCGATGCTGAGCATCGAAGATTTTTATACTTTCGGCTGCTGGTGGTTGTGTTTAGAAGCCGATGACAATGGTTTCAGCCAATTTGCTTATAATGGCGCGACATGCGTTCTCATCGTTGTGTTCGCTCTAATGAGCACCTCGATGAAAAAGGAAATCAAACATATAAGGATGAATGCATAAATGTAGGTCAAAAATGACTTTGAGGACTCTTTTTGAGCTATAAATAGCAATGGAAGTGCACAGACAACTAATAAGCCACCGAACAACAGAAGCTGGTTGCTATCTATAATTCGTTGCCAGACATCATTTTTTTCCACTTCGGCTAATTGATATAGAACAAATGCCAGAATTCGAACGTAAATCACGCTAGTTGTGATTATTAGACTAGAAGCAATGGCGCCAATGTTTTTGAAAACATTGTTCCAGAACAATTTCAACTTCATTCACAACCTTCTTTGCATTCATCCTCTAATAGCTTTGTAAGTTCCTCAATGACAAGGTTTGTGCGATAGTATTCCATGCACACTCGAACCTTCCAGAATTGAACTATGCCAGTTGGCCCTTCACCAAATAATGAATTTTCAATATTGCCCTCTAGCAGCATTGAGGTGCCAACCCAGCCCAACATAAGGCTTTGCAAAACATTGTTTGAAATTGAATACACTCGCTCGGTTAATACATTTCTTATAAACGCCGGTAGTTCGTTGAATTCTTTGCTTCTGTAGCCAGCAGCATTCGACAAAACTTTCAAACCATAATTTTCCCAGGTCGTCCCTTCCTTATAGGTCTTAAACATGTTTACCAATAAAGGTTTGACTCCCTGCCATTTAGCAATTTCTTGTTGCAATCTTGCGCATTCAGCCTCCGTCAATAATCCAAAGGGGTCTATCCATCTGATCGGGTTGTTATCAGCATACCTGTAGAGGTTGAATCCTCCGTTGAAGCCGATAGGATCTTTTGAGGTAAATGCCCCGACCGACATGAGTTCGAGTAAAACACGGCTTAACCCCTGGTGCTGTTCTGTGTTTTCGAGGCTGAAAGCCGGGTGCGAAGTTATGGAAATTGCCGGAAGG
>Ga0116143_10000594_pt1 | contig 49598 bp, 43 predicted proteins | sample AD_UKC034_MetaG_FD_89745 | JGI IMG/M metagenome (GOLD analysis project Ga0116143, IMG submission 89745) | Active sludge microbial communities of municipal wastewater-treating anaerobic digesters from USA - AD_UKC034_MetaG | ecosystem: Engineered > Bioreactor > Anaerobic > Digestate | place: USA... | reverse complement strand
CTTCGGTATCAGAATCAGAGCAAGCCCCGTTTACAACATCGTATTGAATGGTATGGTCACCTGCAAGGGCAATAGTAGGATCGAAAGTATTACCAACCACACCGGTACCTGACCAAACTCCACCCGGACTAACAGCAGTTAAACCAACAGCGCCCTCAGTCTCGCAGAAAGGACCAATAGGAGTAATAGTAGCAATCACTTCAGAATCTACATGAATAACTTCGGTATCAGAATCAGAACAAGCCCCGTTTACAACATCATATTGAATGGTATGATCACCTGCAAGGGCAATAGTAGGATCAAAAGTATTACCAACCACACCGGTACCTGACCAAACTCCACCCGGACTAACAGCAGTTAAACCAACAGCAGCCTCAGTTTCACAGAACGGACCAATAGGGGTGATGGTAGCAATAACTTCAGAATCCACATGAATAACTTCGGTATCAGAATCAGAGCAAGCCCCGTTTACAACATCGTATTGAATGGTATGGTCACCGGCCAAAGCAATAGTAGGATCGAAAGTATTACCAACCACACCAGTTCCTGACCAAACTCCACCCGGACTAACAGCAGTCAGAACAACAGCAGCTTCAGTTTCGCAGAAAGGACCAATAGGAGTAATAGTAGCGTCAACGACAGCATCAACTGTAATATTAATTGCTGTGTCAACCTGGCAATAACCATCATTATATGAATAGGTTATCACATGGACACCAGCACCTGCAGTAGCAGGATCAAATGTGCCATTATTTATGTCTATAATACCAGTACCTCCCCAAACACCTCCTGCAGGATCAGCTACTATATCTGTTGCAGATTCTGTTTCGCAGAATGAACCAGTATTTGAAAAGGTTATAACTGGTGGAATATGTACAGTTACTAGAACTGTATCTGTTGAAGAGCAAAGAGGAGCAAAATAGATATCATCTAGAGCAAAATCGTTACCAGTAGCAATAGTATTTTGGTTGACAATACAAATCTGAATACTTGTGTTCGAGCCGGAATTCCAGACCTCGTAAAACTCTTGCCAGTCGCATGTTGTTGCAGTAGCATTAAAAGGACTTCCAAGAAGTGTTCCATTGATTGAGAATTGCAAAACTGCAGGATTTGCTGGATGAACACTAGTAATCCATGTCGAAAACAGATAGTCTGTGTTTGGATTTACATGAATATCCTGACACCACACTTCTGCATTTGCAACCGTGTTTCCATTTATTATCATCATATTTCCTGAGCCGGAAGTGTGATCAGTGCAAGCAGCAAAATTTGTATGATAATCATGAGGATTTGTACCGATATAAAAATTCCCTTCTGGGAATAAATTTGGATTATAATTATAATTAGTTGTAAATTCCGTAAAACCATCAGAAAATCCTCCATTTTCTATAACAGCACAGCTTACGTCATACCCTGTAACGATGTACTCGGTAGTAACGATAGGTGTAGCTAAAGGATTTGAAATATTTGGATTATCCAAACCTGTTGCAGGATCCCATGAATAAAACAATGCTCCATTTGCTTCTAATTGATAAGACTCCCCTAAACAAATCTCTCCATCTGTTGAAGATGTTAAAACCGGTGAAACACAAACTTCTACAGTAATATCAACAGATGCGGTGCATCCATTTAGATCGGTTCCAGTAACAGTATAAATTGTTGTATTATCAGGTGAGGCAGTAACTGATGGTCCTGTTGTAGTAGATAAACCATCAGGAGGAGACCAGACATAATCATTTGCACCGGTTGCGGTGATGTCGACAAAACCGCCATCACAAAAATATGGACTGTTAGGGGTAAATCCTATTACAGGGCTAAGAAACTCTGTAACAGATGCGTTTAAAATAACCGGAGGACATACCGGGAAAAGGGAATCATAAACAATGACAGAATAATTACCTCCGGCAGTAGCAAAATAATTGGCTGATGTTGCAAGTAAATTACCGGTTCCGTTAGCTTGGTCATACCATTCGTAAGAATATGGTGGAACACCTTGAATAATATTCGAATATAACCATACCCCACCATCATCAGAACAAAAACTTGCAGGATTAGGGTTTATTTCAGCAACTATAGTATCAAAAAAGTTAACTCTTATTGTGTCGCAATATGTTACTCCTGACAAACAAACAGAACCATTTGGGGTTCCACAAATTTCATAATCCGCATAGGGTGGAAAAGCTCCGGTTGGTGTTACTGTAATGTTTTCACAGTCCGGGCAACTGAGATAGGGCATATATGCGCCACCTCCTGTTAGATCAGTAATTACAATTGTTCCAGCAATCATTCCGGTTATTTGTATTTGAGCAGTACAATTTTCAGTAGAAAAGTCAGGATCTGTAATTTCGGGATTAGTTATTGAAGTTACTGCGTAAGTATTGGCATTTGCTCCCGGTTTACAAAAAGTCAATGTGTGCGGCCCCGGAGTGTTAATACAAACCGGTGTTCCTACAACAACTGGCGGTCCGCAATTAAGTTGATAATACATTGACCCGGGCGGAACAGCACCTGAAGCAATCTCAAAATTTATCGCAATAGCATCCTCATGTAATGTTATTTCAAATTCCAAACATCTGTCAGGACTAGAATTACCACAACATAAATCCAGACGAACAAAAGATGGAGATTCCCAAGTTGCATCAGGTGATGAAGATAAATCAACTGTAAAAAAAGGAACAGTAGGATCACAGACTCCGGATTGAGCAAAAAGCTTATGAAACGGAAGAAAAAATAATATTGTCAAAAAACCCACAATTATTGTTTTAATAAAAGCAGCAGACCAACTCTTGGCATAATGTTGGTCTGCTGCTTTGAACAATATGTGGATGGCGGTTTCCATATCTTTTTAACTTATTGCTGAATGTTATTCATTTAATAAAACAATCGCTTTTATATATTTGACGAAATATAATAATAAAAGTTTTACTTTTCAAATTATTTTATAAACTATTATATAACATAAATTCTTTCTAATTAAATGTGTGTAAATTGCATTACTAAACGAAAAAACACTATTTTTACATCGTTTTAAATTAACAATGCGATGTCAATAAAAATTCAAAATATTACAAAGAATTACGGAACTCAAAAAGCTCTTGATAATGTGAGTTTTGAAGTGAAAAGTGGAGAAATAGTTGGATTTTTAGGTCCTAATGGTGCCGGGAAGTCAACTTTGATGAAAATTATTACCGGATTTATTCCGCCAACAGCAGGTGATGTGTTTGTAAAAGAAATGAATGTTTTGGAGAATCACATGGAGATACGGAGAACAATTGGGTATCTTCCTGAACAAAATCCTCTTTACACGGATATGTATATTATTGAGTTCTTGAACTTCGTTGCAGGAATTTATAAAATAAAAAATAGAGTGAAACGTATTGAGGAGATTGTTGAAATGACAGGGCTTGAACCTGAAATAAATAAAAAGATAGGGGCTCTGTCAAAAGGATATCGTCAAAGAGTTGGACTTGCTCAAGCGATTATTCACAATCCTGATGTGTTAATTCTTGATGAACCAACATCAGGCTTGGATCCTAACCAAATAATCGAAATTAGAAACCTGATTCAAAATCTGGGAAAAGAAAAAACTGTTTTGCTTTCAACTCATATTATGCAAGAAGTGGATGCTATTTGTGACAGAATAGTTATTATTAATAATGGAATTTTAATAGCTGATGATTATACCGTGGACATGCATATCAAAGGCAAATCAGAAACCGGAACTCTTTTGGTAGAATTAATGAAACCAATTGATGAAAAAGAAATCAAAGCTATTAACGGGGTTAAAAAAGTTATGTCGCTTGAGAAAAACAAGTTCATTATAGAATTTAATGCTGCTAATGACATAAGACATGATATATTTAAACTTGCCGTAAAACTAGACAATGTAGTGCTTAGTTTACAAATAAAAGAAAAATCATTGGAGCAAGTTTTCAACGAGTTAACTTCCGGTAAGTAATTTCCCAAATAAGCTTAGGTTTAAATATAGATTTCTAAAATTTCGGAATATTGTTGAGGAATAATTTTGATGTTTCTTAATGATGAAGGTATTAAGACAGTTTCGCCCTTAGTAATAGAAGTATGATTGTCGCCATCAGTAATAACTGTAATTTTTCCGTTTATAAGATGATAAATTATAAAAGAATCATATTCATAATAGTCTTTTATAATAGTATTCATTACCGGTAGAAAATTTACTGTAAATAATTCATTTTTAATAATATTGTTTGAAATGTCAGGGGTGTGCTTGTATGAAGTTTTGATTTCTTTTGATTGTTTGTAATCAATTACGTCTTCAGCCAAATCGAGATGTAGTTCTCGGTCTTTTCTTCCATAATCATAAACTCTGTAGGTTATATCAGAAGTTTGTTGTATTTCAACCAGAGTCACACCTTTTCCCAAACTGTGTAATCTTCCTGCCGGAATATAATATACTTCACCTGTTTTGATTTCAGGCTTATTCAGATAATTGTCAAAATTTCCGTTTTCAATAGAATCGAAAAAGATTTTACTGTTAACATTTTGATTAAACCCGGAAATGAGTTTTGACCCCGGATCGGCATTCAGAATATACCAGAGCTCTGATTTTCCCCAGGCATTATGCCTTTTAGCAGCAATTATGTTGTCAGGATGAACTTGCAATGAAAGATTTTCTTTTGATTCAATTATTTTAACGAGTATGGGAAATTCAATACCAAATTTGTCAAAAACTTTGTCCCCTACAACTTCTCCCATGTAGATTTCAATTATTTCTTCAATTGTATTTCCTTTTAAAAAACCGTTTGATACAACCGACAAATCGCCTTGGACTGCTGATATTTCCCAGCTTTCGCCGCAATTATTTGGCACATTTTGGTCAGATTTAATATCTTTGATTTTATCTCCTCCCCAAACTTTTTGTTTGTATATAGGTTCGAATTTTAGTGGATATAGCATTTTTAAATAAAAATTTATTATTTTTAGATTTCAAAAATAGTAAAATTTATTATAAGTTTATTTTTATGTTAATTGTTGGAATTGCAGGCGGAACAGGATCCGGAAAAACCACGGTAGTCCGTAAAATAATTGATAAACTTCCTGAGGACTGTGTAACTGTTGTGCCACAGGATTCTTATTACAAGGACAATAGCCATTTACCTTTGGAGGAACGTCAAAAAATTAATTTTGACCATCCAGATGCAATTGAATGGAATTTATTAGTTCATCATTTAAAAGAACTTAAAAACAACAAGCCAGTAAATCAACCGATTTATTCGTATTTAACCTGTACCCGAAACGAAGAAACGATAGAAGTTATTCCGAGAAAAATTGTAATTGTTGAAGGAATATTAATTCTGGGACAAAAGGATTTAAGAAACCTTATGGATTTGAAAGTATTTGTTAGTGCCGATGCGGACGACAGACTTTCTAGGGTTATTCAGAGAGATATAGTTGAAAGAGGGAGATCTGTTGTCGCTGTTTTGGATAGATACGAAAAAACGGTAAAGCCTTCTCATCTGCAATTTATTGAACCTACTATGCGATATGCTGACGTAATTGTACCGCAAGGAGGTGAAAATGATGTTGCGATAGATTTATTGACGAAATATATTTTACAAAATTTAATCAAATAAGTATGACTGAGAATCTTAAGCTAAACGAAATCTTGTTTCTTGATATAGAAACCGTTCCAATGTGTTCTTCTATGGATGAAATGTCGGAATCATTTCAAAAACATTGGGAAAAGAAATCTGCGTATTTTAGATCTGAAAATGAAACCGCTTCTGACGTTTATCAAAGAGCTGGAATTTATTCGGAGTTTGGAAAGATTATATGCATCTCTGTTGGTTATATTCATAATGAGGTATTTCGAGTTAAATCTTTTGCTGATGATAATGAGAAAAAACTATTGACGGAGTTTTCGTCAATGATTAGCGTTTGGGATAAGACCGGCAATAAATTATTGTGTGGGCATAATCTTAAAGAATTTGATGTTCCGTACATTTCGAGACGAATGCTAATCAATGGATTATCATTACCTCCGGCATTTAACATTGCGGGTAAAAAGCCTTGGGAAATAAAGCACTTGGATACATTGGAGTTATGGAAATTCGGTGATTATAAACACTTCACTTCATTGGCTTTATTAGCTGATTTGTTTAACATTCCAACGCCAAAGGATGATATTGACGGGAGTCAGGTATATGAAGTATATTATAAAGAGAAAGATCTTCCGAGAATCTCAAAATATTGTGAAAAAGATGTATTATGTGTTGCAAATTTATTGCTCAGATTTTTAGGTAAACCAATTCTTAGTATTGATAAATTGGAAAGCGTTTAAATTATCAACATTGCATCTCCGTATGTTCCAAAATGGTACTTTTCTTTTATTGCTACATCATAAGCATGCATTAATTCATTATAACCCATAAAAGCTGCTACGGTCATCATTAAAGTTGATTTTGGCATGTGAAAATTTGAAATAAGTGCATTTGGTACCATTACATCATATGGAGGGAAAATAAATTTATTAGTCCATCCGTCAAAGGGTTTAAGGTATCCGCTAGTCGTAACTGCACTTTCCAAAGTCCTTAATACAGTAGTTCCTACGGCACAAACTTTTCGTTTTTCTTCTTTGGCTTTATTTACAACACTCGCAACTTCTTCACTGATTATTATTTGTTCCGAATCCATTTTGTGTTTTGTGAGGTCTTCAACATCTACTGTTCTGAAGTTTCCAAGACCAACATGTAGTGTGATATATCCGAATTCAACACCTAATATTTCTAATCGCTTCAATAATTCTCTGCTAAAGTGCATGCCTGCTGTAGGGGCAGCTACTGCACCTTCGTTCTTTGCATAAATAGTCTGGTACCTTTCTTTATCTTCTTCTTCTACTTGACGTTTAATAATGTGTGTAGGTAATGGAGTTTCTCCGAGCGAATATAAAGTGTTTTTAAAAGTATCATAATCACTGTCAATTAAAAATCTTAATGTTCTTCCTCTAGAAGTAGTATTGTCTATTACCTCAGCTACAAGGTCATCATTTTCGCCAAAATATAGCTTGTTGCCAATTCTTATTTTTCTTGCAGGATCTACTAAGACATCCCATAGACGTTGTTCACGGTTCAATTCTCTTAAAAGGAATACTTCTATTCTTGCTCCTGTCTTTTCTTTATTCCCGTATAATCTTGCCGGAAAAACTTTAGTATCATTAAAGATCATTAAATCCTTGTCGGAAAAATAATCTTTTATATCTTTAAACACCTTATGTTCAATTTCTCCAGTTTTTTTGTGAAAAACCAATAAACGTGATTCGTCCCTGTTTTGAGTAGGATGTAAAGCAATTAGCTCATCGGGAAGATTAAATCCAAACTGTGATAGTTTCATATGTAGAATTAAATTTTAAACCTTAAATTGTTATTTTGATAATCGTTCTAAATTGTTAATATAATTTTCAAAATCTGTAATTTCGACAGCGTCTTTTATGGAGTAATTTCCGCTACGAATTCGCCTAAGATAATATAAAAAGGCCCCGTTGTCAAGTCTTTTTCCAAAATCATTAGCTAAAGTTCTGATGTAAGTCCCCTTGCTGCAAGTAATAGTAAGCATTACATCAGGCATATCTATTTTATTAATTTTTATCTCTGATATGGTTATTTCTCTTTCATCTAAGTTTAAATTTTTTCCTTTTCTTGCAAATTCGTAAGCTCTTTTTCCATTAATTTGTATTGCCGAATAAATCGGTGGAGTTTGAAAACTTGTCCCTAAAAAAGATTGTGCAACATTTACAATTTGTTCTTCTGTAATGTTATTTGTATCAAATCTTTCGTTAATTTCTGTTTCAAGATCAAATGAGGGAGTTGTCGCCCCTATTTTAAAGCCTGCTTCGTAAGTTTTTTCTCCACTTTGTATTTCATCAATAAGTTTGGTGGCTTTGCCGGTGCAAATTATTAACACTCCAGTAGCCAAAGGATCTAGCGTTCCGGCATGACCAACTTTTATCTTTCTGTTATGCGTATAATTTCTTAATAGAAATCGTATTTTATTAACTGCATCAAAAGAAGTCCACCTAAAAGGTTTATCAATAACCAGTATTTGGCCTGATTCAAAATCAGGAGTATTATTATAATCAAAACTCTTGAGCATTAACTTAAGAATATTATTGAAATTAAGCCGGCTATTACGCAATAGATTGCAAACCATATCAGTTTTCCCTTGCTAACAAGTTTAACCATAATTTTGCATGCTAATAACCCTGATAAAAAGGCTGAAAGAAAACCTATTATCATGCTGGTAGATGATATACTTGTATTTGCAAAACTTCCACTAAATACATCAAGCATATTTTCGCCCAAAATAGGAATTAATACCATTAAAAATGAAAATTTAGCAATTTCTGTTTTTTTGTTTCCAATTAACAAGCCGGTGGCTATTGTCGCGCCTGAGCGTGAGATACCCGGGAAAACAGCAAAAGCCTGAGCAAGACCTATGACAAAAGCATCCAAATAACCTATTTCTCTTTGATTATTACGCTTGAAAAAGAATGTAAATGAAAGTAAAAGTGCCGTAACCAAAAGAAAAGACCCTGTAATTACTAGGTTTTCAGCGGCAAAAAATGATTTTACAAAATCTTTGAATAAAAGCCCAACAATTAGAACAGGAATCATAGAAACCCCAATTTTAAATATATATTTGGTTTCTTCGTTATATTTGAATTTGAATAAGCCTGAAAAAAGTTTTAAAATTTCTTTGTGAAATACAACGATAGTGCTTAGAACAGTTGCTCCGTGAACTAAAATTGAAAAATATATATTTTCTTCACCTTTAATTCCAAACAAAACCTTTCCTATTTCAAGATGAGCACTGCTACTTACAGGTAAAAACTCAGTGAGTCCCTGGATAAGCCCAAGGATTAAAGCTTCGAACCATTCCATATTTTAGAACATTATTTGTTTTTAGGTCTCCACATTATTGCAAAAATTTCAGCAATAAAGCCTATTAGAATAAATATTGGGGCAAGAGTAATTCTTCTAAAACTAAAGATTTCAGGATTAAAAACATTTGGATCTTCACTTTTACCCCCGGACATAAGTATAAAGCCAATTATAATTAACGCAAATCCTGTAGCAATAATAATATAATTTTTTTTGCCAAGAACGAAACCCGTTTCCGGTTCCTGAATATTTTTTACTTCTTTCACTATTTTATTCATTGGTTTTAATAATATAAATTTGATGATTTAAGTTTTAAGTATTTATTGATAGAAAAATAAGTTGATACAGTAGTAAGTAGAATACCGCATAATACTATAATCAGATACAGTAATATTATTATATTTATATCCATTAGACTGACAATTTCACCAAGTTGTTGGTTCATCAAATAGAATATAACCGACAAAATAGCAATTGCAATTAATGAGCTGTAAAATCCTTGCAATGCTCCTGATGTTAAAAACGGCTTTCTGATAAAGTTGTTTTTTGCACCAACAAGTTTCATAGTATTTATTGTAAATCTTTTTGAATATATCATTAACCTTACTGTATTATTTAATAGTGCAAAAGAAATAAGAAATAGTGCTGCAGAAAAGAACAATAAAATAGCACTGATTTTTTTTACATTATCATTAATCAGGTGCACAAGATTTTGTTGATAAGCAACTTCATCTACAATTTCGGTTGATGATAAGAAAAATTTCTCAAGATTTGCAATACTATCAGGATTTGAATACTCCGAATTTAAAAATACATTTATTGTGGGAGAAAGTGGATTATATCCAAGAGTTTCAATAAAATCTTCTCCCAGTTCTTCCTGTAATGATTTTGCGGCACGTTCTTTAGTAATATATTCGGTTGATTTAATAAAAGGATAAGTATCGAGAGTTTTTTGGTAAAGCTTAATGTCGGGTTCTTTTACATTGTCCTTGATTATTAGCGAAAAACACATGTTTTCTTTTACATATTTTGATAATACCTGTGCATTTAATATTAATAAACCAACAATGCCCAATAAAAGCAGTACCATTGAAATACTTATAAGAGAAATCAGATATGCACCTCTGATTTTACTTTTTATATTGTTTTCTTTCATTAGGGCTATTGTATAAGTAATTTCAGTACTCTAATTTCATTATCATCACATTCGCATTTTATTAAATACAAACCTTTTGCAAAATTACTAACATTTAACGAAATTTCCATATTATTTATTATTTCTTTAAAAATTAGCTCACCATATATATTATATATTTCTATACCATTAATATAATTTGTTTCAGATGATATTTTTAAGAAATCCGTAGTTGGATTAGGATATGCTTGTATATCATCAAATATATTATCAATCTCAATTAGTGATCCATTATAAAAAGTTACATTAATAGTATCAGTATAACTACAACCATTAAGAGCAATTGCGGTAAGCCTGAATTCAAATGTGCCTATGCCGTATGAGGTGCCGTAAACCGTCAGCATTGGCACATTATGTCCTGTATTCCATAAATACTCAGAATAAATATGTTCTATCCCAATATTAACAAAAGAGTCAACCGGAGCGGAGACATCTCCACCTAAACTAAAACTGATAGGCTCTCGTACATCAACAAATATAGATTGTGTAGTTTCACATCCAAAGCTATCACCTGTTGCAATAACAGAGTAAGTTCCGGGGGCATTAACAATAATTGATGATGTGGTTTGTGGAGGAGTGGTATTCCATAAATATGAATACGCTCCCTCTCCGGCATCGAGTACATATGAGCCGCAAACTATTATGTCGTCATCTCCGAATAAAATATTATGATAAGGATGAAAGGTTACAACTATCGTGTCTCTGTTATGACAAGAGTTTTCGCCTGTAACATCAAGTATAAAAGTGCCACCAAGAACAACTTCCAATTCGGGTTGATGACTAAGTCCATTATTCCAATTGTAATGAACGTAAGTGTTTCCGGCATTGAGAGTTGTTGTCTCTCCTTCACATAAATTAATGTCAGGGCCAAGGTTTACTTCCGGAGATTCGTTAATAACTACGGTAACAGTATCCGTATTAACCACAGCGCAGGCATTGTATGCAGAACAATAGTAATCGCCTGATTGAGAAATGCTTATGTTTGTTAAATTCAAAACAGTATCATTTTGACCACTTAGGGGAACATTATTGAAATACCACTGTAATGTATAATTTTCTCCTTGAGCATCCATTATAAGATTTAGCGTGTCATGCTCGCACAAGTTTTGATCAATAGGATTCCATGTTATCGCGGCAGGTGAGCCTATGATTAATTCTGCATTAAATGAATCTTCATAACCGCATTCATTCATAACTCGGCAAAAATATGTCCCGCTTTGGTTTACTTGAGCATGTTCATATATAAGTACATCGTTTGTTTGACCAGAAACGGCAGAACTGTTTCTATACCATAAATACTGTAAAGGTTCTGCTCCTGTGGCTGAAATTGACATTTCGACATAATCATCTACGCAAACTTCATCGCCGACTGGATGTAAAGTTATTTCGGGCAGGGCTTTAATAAGAATATCAATAGTATCAGTCGAAACTACTCCGCAGGTATTAGACAGAACACAATAATATTCACCCGAATTTTCAGGATTAGAATTTTCTCCGAAGTAATCTTGACCCGTTCCTATGACCGCTACATATCCAAGTATATGCCATTCAAATTCTACGGGCTCTGTTCCTGATGACGAAATATTTATTTCGAGTTCTTCGCCCTCGCAAATATCTATATCTTCTGGTTGCTCTGTAACCAAAGGTGGTGCGTTTACAGTAACGAATGCTTCATTTGTAACAGCAAAGCCACATTCGTTATGCACATGACATGAATATAGCCCTTGTTGCCCCTCTGTTATTCCAGTAATTATTATTGTTGACGATTCAGCTCCTGTAATATTTGCTCCGTTAACGTCTGCCCCATTAAATAGCCACTGATAATGTAATACTTCTGTTCCATTTGCTTTAATTTGAATACTTATATCGTCTCCGACACATAATATAGCATCAGTTGGCTGTTGAGTAATTTCAGGAGCCTCTTTTATTACGACTTCTGCTGTGTCTGAATATACAGTACCACAAATATTTGACATTTCACAATAATAATATGAGGTGTCGCTCGGTACAATATCAGGAACGAAAGAGTCAGATGTTTCGCCGGGGATTATTCCTCCATCATATTCATACCATTGATAATTGACTTCGGTTGTTCCACCAGCATATGCATATAGCGTAATTTCTTCTGTAGAACAAATATTGTGATCTAGCGGTTGTCCTGTAATTTGAGGGATATTATTTACATTGATATATACAGTATTGCTTGTGTCGTGTTTACATACATTGTAGGCAATAAGATTATAATAGTTCAGATGCGGATAGGTTGCTCCACTTATTGTTAAACTTATATTCTGTTCAGCAGGCATTAATACTCCGTCTTTCATCCAGATGAAATAAAGGAAGTCTCCTTCAGCTACAGGTGAAAAAACAACATCTTCGCCTTCACAAATACTTTGAGTTTGCGGCTCTGTAGTGATATTGGCAGGAATAACGATATCAATTTCTAATGTGCCTGAATTTACACTACCACAAACATTTGTTGCTGTAAAATAATACTCGCCTTCATCATCAACATCTGCAGAGATTATGTTGTAGTTTGTTCCGTATCCTACACTATTCGAGTTTAGGAACCAGGTTATGTAAAAGTTTTCTCCATCCACATCTGAACTAAAAAGATTATTTGTCCCTACACAAAGCAGGTCATTTTCAGTAGAAATAGAATTGATTGTCGGTGTACCATTTACAACGCCTATTGAACAAATATTACTGTTTATGTTTCCTTCTCCGTTACTTACATTGCAATAATAGTCCCCTTCATCAGTCTCGTCAAGTGCAAGAAATTCAAGCATTGGAGAATCAACGCCGTATGGTACACTATTTTTATACCATTGATAATGAAGTGTTTCAGAACCTGTTGCGGCAACGCTTATAGACCCGTAGTTTCCTATGCATTTTATTAAGTTGTCAGGCTGCTGTGTAATTTGAGGTGCTTGAGCATAATTAAGAGAACTTATGCATAAAAGTATTCCGCAAAAGATTAAAAAAGATGTGAGAGAATTAATTATTTTCATGTTTATTTATTTAGAAACTACAAAATACCTAAAAAAAGTTTAGATTAAAAAGCTTTGAATATCATTTTTTTAAACAATTTATTGTGTGTTTTATTGCATGAGTTTATTATTAATTTGTCATTAAATATGTTTAAAATAGTTGTTTTTAAATCAAATTATTAGCTTTAATTTTTGTCAATCTCATTTTCAAAATACTCATCGATTATCAGATTATTTGATTTAACAGATTCAACAGCCAAACGATCACAAGTATTATTTTCTTTATTGTCTGCATGCCCTTTTACCCAAACGAACTTAACATCGTGTCTCGGATATATTTTTAGAAACCGAATCCACAAATCCGGATTTTTTACTTTTTTAAAATCTTTATTTTGCCATTTTTCTATCCAATTCTGATTTATGGCTTCGGACACATATTTTGAATCAGTATAAACCGTAACATCCGAACCTTCAATTTTTAATAATTCAAGACCTATGATAACCGCTAATAATTCCATGCGATTATTTGTTGTTTTGCGAAAACCTTGTGAGACTTCCTTTCGGTAATTTCCCGAAATTAAAACAATTCCATACCCACCGGGACCTGGATTCCCACTGCATGCCCCGTCTGTATAGATTTGTATTTTTGGTTTAGTCACAAGATTATTGATGTAAGAATTACTTAGAAATCATAATTCTTTGAGTAATTCTGTTATTGTCTGTTCTTAGTGTGACTAGATATAAACCCTGAGGCAGATTATTTACATTAATTCTGATATCATTATAACCAACCTGATATTCTTCACTGATAATTTCCCTGCCAGTTATGTCTATAAGCTTAACTTCTATATCTTTCCCTGTTTCCAATTTGCCTGTTTGAATATATATATAATCTGATGCAGGGTTTGGATAAATGTCTATGTCGTTAGTAATTTTAAACTCATCAATGTCAACAATACATGTTACCGGTTTGATTGCTGAAGATGTCTTTATCCCAAACTTTGCTGTTGCAGTTGACCAAACGGAATTAGCCTCAACATACATTGTGTTTACAGCACTTGGATAACTTCGGTTTTCAACAATACTTACTGTAAATTTATCTTCACTAATTCCATCACTATTATTATCAACATAATTGATTTTATATCCGGCGAAAAAAGGTCCTTCTACTTCAACCGGAGTGTCAAATACGACAACATTATTAAAATTTTCAGGAATATTTCTTAGTAATAATTTTTTTTGTGCAAGGATTGTTTCAGGATATGTTGTATTTCCATCCCAAATGTAAAACGTTACATAAGAATTGTATTCTCCGTATTCGCAATGAACAACCGGAACTACAAGCGCTTCAATTTGTGTAAAAGAATACTGATTAAAATAATCAGCATAAGTTTTAATTTTTTGTCCGTTATGTCCACCAATATATCCCCAACTTCCTGTAAGATATGGGCTGTAAATGTTTTCGTTTGAACCTACATTTGTAATAGTATCGCAATATTTATTTACCGGTCCCGAAAAAACTAAAATATAATCTTCTCTATACATATAATCTGTTCCACAGGCATTATTTACAGCAAGAGATACATCCCAGAACCCGGCTGCATTATATTCTATTCCATTAATTACATTTGATACAGCCGAATATGTGGGATAGCCACCCTGAAAATACCAGTTCCAAGTTGTCGGGTTATTTAATGATTTATCTTCGAAATAAATTCTTGTACCTGACCGAATAAGCCTTTGCGATGCTTTAAAATCAGCAATTGGCATAGCTGTACATGGGTCGGTTGCAGAAACAATTATGTAGTCTTCCTTCGTTATTGTATCAATTCCCATATTGCTTTCGACAATAAGTTGAACATTGTATGTACCCGGCATAGCATATAAAATACTTGTCGGATTCTGTTGATTTGAAGTGTTTGGAGATGCTCCTTCGAAATACCATCGCCATATATACGGACTGCCTGAAGTCATGTCGTGAAAATTAATGTAATCTCCGGGGGCAATAAAAACTCTGTCTGCCATAAAATCTGCGACAGGCGGTACAGTTGCAGCAGGTATAACAGTAATATAGTTTATTTTGAGTTCATTGTCCTGAACAGAATTTTCATCTTCCACTCTTAATTCTACACTATATGTTCCAACTTCAGTATATGCTACAGGAACAGGCTCTTCTTCATTGGACACATTTGGGATACCACCATTAAATGTCCATGCATATGAAACAAATGGCCCGTTTTGAGATAAATCAGTGAAAGTAACAGTTCCTCCTTGGGGAATAGTTGTATAATCTGCATCAAAATCTGCTATAGGTGTGGTTGTATTTGGTTCCACAGTTATACACCCGGCAATTACCTCTGTATTAACTGCTGTGCTGTTTTGTACTTCTAATATTACATCATAGGTGCCGGCATAATAATAGCAAATATTCTGAGGATGCTGTATGGTCGAGTTTGGAGTCTGTGAACCCGGAAAACTCCACTGCCACCCTGTTGGATTACCTGTACTCATATCTGTGAAGTTTACACATTCTCCTGCAGTAATGGTATAGGTTGAAGCAATAAATGCTGCGTCTAATTGTGTTTTCTCTGATTTTGATTTCTGAGCTAAAACAATATTGTTTGACAGTACTATTATAATCACTATAGCAACTAGTCTTAAGAAATTTATTTTCATGATTTGTTTAATTTCATTTTTAAATTCACTGTAATGTACAAAGATATAATATATTAAAAAGCAAATTTAAAAAATATGTTAAATTATTAACATTGAGTTTTTAATTTTTTAATTGTCATTGTTGACCTTCTGAACGAATAAAAATTTCATAACTATTTAGATAGCAAAACAGTACAGTTAAGTTTTATTTCGAATAATACAAAAGGAATAATTTTAGGCTAAAAAAATCAGAAATATAATGAATATGAGAAATATTATCTGTATATTTGACCGAATTATTATGATAAAAGATCCAATTAGTATATAAATTATGAAAGTAAAAAAAATAGGGATATTTATAGAATCTGATTTTTACGAAAACGAAATATTTTATTATAAATATCGTTTTGCAGAGGAAGGTATAGAATTACATTTTTTAAGCAGACTTTGGGGCCAGGATAATATCACTTTTCATGGTCATGAGTATAAAGTGCCGATGGTTTGTTGGGAAAGCTTTGAGAATATGAGTGATGCAGAGTTAAATTCATATTCTGCTTTTATTATTCCTTCGGGAATGGTTTCTGACAGACTTCGTTATACCGAAGATGTTTCGAAATTACCACCGGCAGTTGATTTTTTAAAAAGAGTTTTTGCGAAAGAAAACATTATTAAAGGAATTATATGTCATGGTTTGTGGTTAGTGGCTCCTGCTACAGAATTGATCAAAGGTCGTAAACTGGTCTGTCATAATAATTTGATTGGTGATGCAAAAGCTTACGGGGCAATATATGTTAATGAAGATTTGGTTGTTGACAGAGATCTTGTTACTGCACGTTCGGGTGATCATGCGCATTTGTTGGCAAAAGAGATAATAAAACAAATAAACGAACACAATTAAATATAAAAGATATGTTTATATTTCATAAAAATATTCCAAAAGTTGATATGGGAAAAGGCGTTGTACGTCAGGATTTTGCAAATGGAGAAAAATTGAATGTGTTACACTGGAACATGGCAGATGGAAGCGAGGTAGGTAGGCATGTCCATAGCCAGGAGCAGTTCGGATTGGTTATTAGAGGAGGTTTCGAAATGATAATTGGAGACGAAAAACAAATACTTTCTGCCGGAGATGCTTACGTTGTTCCTGCAAATGTGCCACATTCATTTATTGCTATTGGTGATACCGAAGCAATAGACGTTTTTAGTCCTGTTAAAGAGGATTTTCCATGGAAAAAGTAAACAAGTTTTAAGATAAGTATAAATATCAAAATTAAATTTAAAATTATGAGTAAAAAAGTATTAATGATCGCCACTAATTATGGAACTTGGGGCGAAGAATTGCAAGCTCCTTGGGATGCTTGTAAAAAAGCAGGTTTTGAAGTTACATTGGCTACCCCAAAAGGGCTTAAGCCACTACCACTTGCAATAAGCGTTGATCCTGAATTTTTTGATCCAATTATAAAGACCTATGTAAATCCTAAACCTGTATGTGAACGCATCAAACAATTAGTAGATTCGGAAGAGTGGGCACATCCTATTAAGTTCGAAGATGCTACAATGAAGGGTTATGATGCGATAGTTTTAACAGGCGGATTAGGAGCAATGATTGATATGTGCAACAAGTGGGAATTGCATCGTTTGATTATGGAAGCGTATAAAGGAGGAAAAATAGTTGCTGCATTATGTTATGCCGTAACAACTCTTGTTTTTCTGCGTGACCCTGAAAATGACTATAAATCAATAATTTACGGGAAAAAGATTACAGCTCATCCACGTGCATGGGACTTTTATGGTCCTGGCATGGATGCTGGTTATGAATTATATGGTGCGACTCCGGATAATAAAGGAACTGACGTCCACACCCCAGGATTCCTATGGCCTATTGAAGACCTTGTGCGAGATGCAGTAGGTCCAAATGGTGCATGTATTGCCCGTATAAATGCAAATCGTGAAGACCCCCAGGTTTATTATGATCATCCTTTTATTACAGGTACTTCAGTTGAGTCTTCAATAGCATATGGAGATAAAATTGTAGAAGTCTTAAATAAATTGTAAACAGTTAATGAAATATAGTTATTAGGATTTTGTAGGAGGTTTTATTTACCTATGGAGAAAAGAACTGTTTTTATTTAAATTTGGTATGGATATACATTTTTAGTAAAAATTAATTAAATAGTATTTAAATTATGACAAAAAAAATTTTAATGGCAGCAACAAACTTTGGTGTTTGGGCTGAAGAATTACAAGCACCATGGGATGTGTGTGTAAAAGCCGGTTTTGATGTAACATTAGCCACACCACAAGGTAAGAAACCTTTACCTTTAAAGATTAGCGTTGATCCGGATTTTATTGATCCAATGCTAGCTGCTATTCCTGGAGCTAATCCTAAGGTTAATCCTAAGTTTGTTTGCGACAGAACAAAAGAACTTGTTATGAGTGATGCATGGGCACATCCAATCAAGCTTTCTGACGCCAAAATGTCTGACTATGATGCAATTGTAGGTACAGGTGGATTAGGCGCAATGATGGATTTGGCACCAAATAAGTATTTCAAAAGGCTTATAATGGAAGCGTATAAGACAAATAAACTAATTGCAACCTTATGTTATGCCACTGCCGCTTTAATCTGGACTAGAAATCCTCAAGATGCATACAATAGTATTATTAAAGGTAAAAAGGTTGCTTGTCATCCGAGAGCTTGGGATTTTGAAGATGATGTAACACTTGAGTTGTGGGGTGCTACTGAAGATAATAAAGGAACTGATGCGGTTTATGCAGGATTCTTATATCCTCTCGAGGACATTGCTAGAGATGCTGTGGGTCCGGGTGGATTATGTATCGGAGATCCTGATGCTACTCGTGATAATCCAAGAGTAATGTTTGACTGGCCTTTTATTACCGGTAATTCAGTCGAATCTTCAATTGCTTTTGGAGAAAAAATTGTTGAAGTGTTAAATAAAATATAAAAACTTAAACATAAGAAGAAGTAAACACTGTTTGCTTCTTCTTTAACTAATATTATTATGCCTGCAATAACAATTCAAAGCCTTGAGCTTAGAGAATCACAAAAAAAAATTTTAGCAGAAAAATTTATTGGAATTTTTTCTGAAGTTACAAATGTTCCTAAAGATAGGATATATTTGTTTTTTGATGGATATTCATTAGATAATACCGCTGCTGACGGAATACTGTTTTCCGAAAGACCTCCAAAGTCTGCGATAGGAAAATTTAATGAGGATAAATAAATTTAGAAAGATGGACGTTAATCAGACGATTGTTAAAATACTCGAAGACATTGGAGTAGATCATGTCTTTGGAGGTAGTGGACAGGTAAATGCAACAATGTTGTTGTCGCTGCGAGATTCGAAAAAAATCAAAACAGCAATAGTCCGTAACGAACAGGCTGCTTCATTTATGGCTTGTGGATATGCAATGTTTTCCGATAAACTTGGAGTTTGTTTCGCAACGGGAGGTCCTGGAGCTTTTAATTTGTTTTCGGGTTTGGCAGTTGCTTATTCCGATTCATTGCCGGTTTTAGCTATTACCGGTTATACTTCTCTAGATCAAAGGGGTAAAGGTGCACTAAACGAATCAACAGGTTTAAGTCGTACTCCGGATTCTCATTTAATGTTTTCAGCGACAACAAAGAAATCTTTTATTGTTGAGGATCCAAAAGATACTTGCGATATTCTCGAAGAAGCTATTAATATTGCATTTAATGGTCGTCCGGGACCTGTTCATATTCATATTCCAAAAGATATAACCGTGGCTGAAGTTAAAAATTTCAGGCCAATAAATGTGAACATTGAAAAAATTCTGCCTTCGGAAGAATCAATAATCAAAGCTTCCGGGCTTATTGCTGAAGCAATTAAAAACAAGAAAAAAATATTGACCATTATTGGTTATGGAGCTATTCGAAGTAACGCTAAAAATGAATTGCTCGAATTTGTACAGTCTTTTAACATTCCTTTTGTTCATACAATGGATGCTAAAGGATTGCTGCCCGAGAATAGTCCTTTATGTCTTGGAGTTTACGGTACATCAGGAGATTTTGCAGCAAATGAATATTTTTCTCAAGCCGATGTAGTTATTGCAATTGGTAATTCTTTTGCTCAAAATGCCACATTCGGATTTAAAGCCAATTTATTTAATGGTAAAGAACTTATTCATATAAATATTGATCCTCATGAAATAAATAAAGTTTATCCTGCAAATGTCGCTGTTGTCAGCGATGTAAAACCGGCTTTTCAGCAAATAATACGTAGATTAAAAGAATTGAATCTTTTACCTATATCAAATAATCTTCCTGTTGGAAGGTATTATGATATGCAACCTGCAGAATTATTGCCATCAGGAAAAATCAATCCAGGAAACATGGTCCGCATTCTTTCCGATAATTTACCTGAAAATGCTATTGTTTTAGGTGATGCTGGTTCTCACATGCTATGGCTGAGCTGCTATCTTAAACTAAATAAAAATCAGCGTTATCAAAATCCGGGTAGCTTTGGACCTATGGCAAGTCATACTAACGGAGCTATCGGGGTAAAATGTGCAAATCCCGATAAAATTGTAATTTCAGGGTCTGGAGATGGTTGTTATCAAATGGCAGGATTCGAATTGATGACTGCAGTACAGTATGATATTCCGGTTATATGGATTATTTTTAACAATGGAGAGTTTAATGTCATCAAAAAATTCCTCCTAAATATGACAGGTGATCAGGCTTTTATGCAATTTAACAATCCTGATTTTGTTAAATATGCTGAAGCTTGCGGAGCAACAGGAATAAGAGTGGAAAAAGAAGTGGATTTTGCTCCAGCTTTGCAAAAGGCAATTGCATTAAATAAACCTGTTATTATTGATGTAATTGTTGAAAGTGAAGTGTATCCGCCTTTCGCTTTAGGCAAAGTTTAAATTATATTTGGCTTATTATAATGGAAAACGAAAATATAAATTTTCAGGAAGCAATAGATTCTGTACCGGAAACTAGTTTTATTGGTAAACTTAGGAAAAATACAGGCTTAAAATTTGATTTACCAACTGAAGCACAATGGGAATTTGCTTGTAGAGCTGAAAGCAAAACAGGGTTTAATAATGGTACTGAATGTACTAATGGGATAAAAGATGATAATTACAAGGAAGATAATCTCGAACCAATAGCTTTTTATGGTGGAAATTGGAATTGGGAAGGCGAACAAACAGGAAAAAGCAGAGAGGTCGGACTAAAGCAACCAAATGCTTTTGGAATATACGACATGCATGGACAATTGTGGGAGTTTTGTCTAGATTTGTATGGCGATTACCGTATTGATGATGTTATTAATCCTGTAGGAGCATTAAAGGGTAATAGAAGAGTATCAAGAGGAGGGAGTTGGCATGCTTGGCCTGCACTGTGCCGCAGTGCTAATCGACATTTTGAACGTGGTAAATTCCTTGGCCAAGGTTTTCGTATTGTCTGTAATATCTCTGATAATATACCCGAAAATACCGAATACATAATCGTAAATTTAGAGCAAAATACTTCACAGTATTTGACCGAGTTTATAAGTTCTCCGCTTACTGATATAGAAAATAATGAGAATTACAAAACGTCAATAATTGTTTTAAAACGAGTTAAAGCGGGCAGTTTTATGATGGGTTCTCCAAAAACAGAAGTTGGCCGCGATGATGATGAATTGCAAAGAGATGTAAAAATTACAAAAGATTACTTTGTTGGAATATATCACATTACTCAGAAGCAATGGGAACTCGTTACTGGCTTTAACCCTAGTACTAATAAAAAGGATAAATATCCGGTTGAGACTGTTAGCTGGCAGGAGGTTAGAGGGGGATTTTGGCCTATCAAACCAAGTGCGGAAGATTTAGCACAATCATCATTTTGCGGTAAACTACAAAGACTAACAGGGTTAAAATTTAATTTACCAACAGAAGCCCGTTGGGAATATGCTTGCAGAGCAGGAACGGAAACTTCTTATAATAATGGAAAAATGTGTCTTACTGACAAAACTGGTGAAAACGTTGTTGATGAAAACCTAGAACCAATTGCCTTCTATGGTGGAAATTGGAATTGGGAAAAAGAAACGAATGAGCCCGCTTTGAGAAGTGTTGGACGCAAAGAACCAAATAAATGGCAATTATTTGATATGCTCGGTATGTCATGGGAATATTGTCTAGATTGGTATGGTCCCTATACCGACGAATCTGTTGACCCGATTGGACCTGAGTCTGGCATAAAAAGGGTTTGTCGAGGTGGGAATTGGCACGCATGGCCGGCAATTTGCCGATCTGCAAAGCGACAAAAAGCTAGAGGAGCATTTGGTGGCCAAAGTTTAAGAATTATTTGTGAAGTTGATAATATTCCGGAAACAACTCAGGGTTTAATTATTGACTTAAATAATGCAGATAAATCAGAAAGTATTCAGGTAAAATTTCTTGATAAAGTGCCGGACGACATTTCAACTAACGAACTTTATAAAAGAAATCTTTTATTATTGAATAGATTACCTGCCGGTAAGTTTAAAATGGGGAGTGCAGAAAATGAGTTGGCACATTTTGAAGACGAAGTTATGCATGAAGTGACTCTAACAAAAGATTTCTTTATATGTCCTTTTTTAATTACACAAATTCAATGGGAAATGATAATGGGATATAATAATAGTATTACAAAATATCCTTTGTTACCGGCAGACAATATGGACTGGGAAGAGTGTTGTCCTAATCCAAAACCTGAAAACGTTTAAATAGATTTTAATAAATATAATAAAATGAAAGAACTAAATAAAACCGATAGATTATTTCAAAAATTTCGTATTACAGGAGGTTTTGCTGAATATTTTTATGAAGATCGTGGAGCTGTATGTGTAAATAATAAATGGGGTTATATTGACCGCAATGGTGAAATTGCAATTACTCCAGAATTTGATGCAGCAAAAATATTTTGTGAAAACTCGGCTGCTGTTATGAAAAACGGAAAGTGGGGTTGGGTTGATAATAATGGAAAAATTCTTGTTGATTGTCAGTACGATAAAGTTTTAGGTTTCTCAGACTCCAGAGCTGCCGTTTATAAGAATAATAAAGCAGGAGTCATCAATAATTTTGGGGATTTGATTGTTCCTTTTGAATTTGACGAAATAGGGGTTTTCAACGAAGGCTTGGCTCCCGTTAAAAAAGGTGAATTATGGGGCTTTATTAATGTAAAAGGTGAGTTAGTGATTGATATTAAATGGAAACGTCCAAAGATATTGTCGGATATGTTGTATTATATGTCATTTACAGAAGGACTTGCTTGCGTTCAGGTTGCCGAAAAATGGGGATTTATTAATACTTTGGGCGAAATAGTTGTCGATACTGTTTATGATAGTGTTTATCCTTTTTCAGAAGGACTGGCAGCAGTTTGTAATAATATGAAATTTGGATTTATTGACAAATCCGGTAAGGAAGTTATTCCTTTAAACTTATTTGCAGGATTGCTTTTTTCTGAAGGATTAGGGGGCTTTATTGGATCAAATATGAAATGGGGTTTTATTGACTTATCAGGAAATATTGTAATTGAACCATTGTTCGATCAAGTTCATCCTTTTGGCAGTGGTATTGCAAGTGCCAAAATTGATGGAAAATGGGGATATCTCGACACAAAAGGGAAATTTCTTGTTGAACCGAAATATGATATGTCTTTTGGTGTTTTCGACAATGTTACCTGTGCAATATTAGATGGTAAAAGACAATATTTAACAGGTGAGGGTAAAATTCTATTTATTGAACCATAAAAAGTACATTATGTTAAATCAGCATCTTGAAAAACGATTAAAACTACTTGGTGGACTACCATATTTTAATTATAATGGTTTAGCTCCGGTCAAAGTAAATGACAAATGGGGATTTATAACTCCTGACGGTAAATCAGCTATAGATGCTGAATTTGATAAAGTTTTCTTTTTTACCGAAGAATCTGCTGCTATAATGCTGGACGATAAGTGGGGGTTTGTTGATGTTAGGGGGAAACTGCTAATTAAACCAAAGTTTGGCGATTCGCAAATGTTTTTCGAAGGTTTGGCAGGGGTTAAGGATTACCAAAATGGAAAATGGGGTTTTATTAATACAGAAGGACAATATCAGATCGAGCCTATATTTGATATGGTTACCGGCTTTAGTGAAGGTTATGCTTCTGTTAAAATCGGCGAAAAATGGCAAATTATTGATAAATCGGGACAATTGTTGACCGATGAAAAGTTTGAGGACTTGAGTATTTTTGCAGAGGGATTTTGTTTTTATAAGAAAAATGACAAATGGGGAATACTCAATAAATATGGAAAATCAATCGTTTCTCCGATTTATAAAGATTTTAAAGAACAAACAAAACTATTCTATTTTTATTGTGAGAATGCTGCTCCTGTATGTTTGGACGGTTTATGGGGTTTTATTGGACATGATGGCAAATGGTTGGTTGAACCTCAATTTGGTATGGCAAATGTATATTCTGAAGGTTTTGCAGGAGTGACAAAAAACGGATTGTGGGGGTTTATTGATAAAAATGGTAAAACTGTAATTGACTTTCAGTTTGATTCAGTTTTGGTTTTTACAGAAGGATTATGCGGATTTTCAAAAAATAAGAAATGGGGTTATATTGATATGACAGGTAAAGTTATTATTGATGCTGTTTATGATATGGCATTGGGCTTTTCGGGTGGTGTCGCATATACTTTAAAAGATAATATTATAGGGTTTATTAATGAACAAGGTGAATATATTTGGAAAAACACTAAATAACTTAATTATGAGTACAAAGTTCAAATTCCCTGACACAGGAATTAATCACTGTTATGATGAGGCAGGGAAAATAATTTTCCCTGACAATGACAACTTCCTATCACTGCAAGACGGAAAAAATCCTTTGAATCCATTAAGTTATACATTACTTACTGATAATGAAGAAGATATAACAGAAAAAAAATCAGCAAAATGTGTAAAAGATAATAATACAGGACTAATTTGGGAAATAAAATCAATTGATAAAGGTGCAGTGAATTACGTAGAAAGCAAATATACTCAGGAAGAAGCTTTAATAGACTACATCAATAATCTAAATAAGGCAAACTATGGAGGTTTCAATGACTGGAGGTTGCCACACAAAGATGAACTTCGTTCGATAATTGATTATGGAAAAATGAATCCTGCTATTAATACAGATTATTTTTACAACATTAAGATTGGCTTATATTGGTGTGCCGAAACTTATCAAATGCAGGATTGCATGGGTTGGGGTATTTTTACCGGTTTTGGAAGTGCAACTGCTGTTAGTAAGCAGTCTAAACAGTATGCTATTGCAGTAAGAGCAGGCTATGATGAAAATTTTGGTAAAGCCGGCATTTCGCGTTTTGTTGATAATGGTGATGGAACTGTTACGGATAAAATTACAGGGCTAATGTGGCAACAAGGGGACAATCCTCGTATGAACTGGTTTGAAACATTAAAATACTGTCATAAACTTGAACTTGCGGGACACAATGATTGGCGATTACCAAATATTAAAGAACTAAATACAATTTTAAATCTGGAAAGAAACGAAGGATGGTGGTATTATAAGGATTTCTTCCCTGTTGATAATTTGGTTCCACCTTTACTTCATTATTTTTCATCAAGTGTATTTAATGGTGATTTTGTTTGGGTAACAAATTTTAATTATGGATATGATGGCTATTATGCGGGAAAAATGTCTCCGTTATTGTCACGTGCGGTAAGGAATGTTGAAACAAGGCAGGCTTCACCAAAATTTTTGTTTCCGGATACAGGACAAACAGAATGTTTTGACAACCAAGGCAATTACCTTAAATCAACAAAAAACACTTCCTTTGAAGGACAGAATGGAGATAATATTATTAATCCATGTAGTTATCAAAAGATAGGTTTTGGTGGAAAACTGCTTGACAATCAAGTTAATAATAATCGGGAATGGCTAATGACAAAAGATAATAATACAGGTCTTATGTGGGAATTAAAATCTCCTGAAAAAGATGCTGTAAATAATGACAAGGCATTGTATAATCTCAAAGAGGCTTACGGGCATATAAATAATCTGAATAAATGTAATTTTGGGGGCTTCTCTGACTGGAGAATGCCAAATCGCGAGGAATTACGTTCAATTGTTCTATACAACGATGAAATTCCCGCAGTAAACACTCAATTATTTCCTGAAACAAAAACAGAGTTTTATTGGTCTGACGATAGTTATGCTCCTAATAAAAACATGCAGTGGGGAGTGTATTTTGGTTATGGTTGTAGTATTTGTTATTCTAATCACAAGTTTTATCCGGTTAGAGCTGTTCGTGGGGGATTCAATCCAATTTTTGGAAATCCGCAAAAATACAATTTGATTGTTAATAAGGATAAAACTGTTACGGATGTAAATACAGGCCTTATGTGGATGCAGGATGAGCCAGGCGAAATGTCACTAATCGATGCATTACAATTTTGTGAAAATCTTGAGTTGGGAGATTATCATGATTGGAGATTACCTTCAATCAAAGAAATTGCAAGCCTAGTAAATCTTTTGTGCCCGGATGGAAATTGGTATAATAAAGATGTTTTCCCTGGAATAAAAACAAAACCTTTGGGCTTTTACTGGTCTTCGACAACGTTTATGGCAACTTTTGGGTGGGGAGTGAATTTTCAGTTTGGCTACGATGGTTATTATGCTGATAAAAAATACGGTAAGTATTGTTTTAAACCGGTAAGAAATATAATTATTAAAAATATATAATATGGAGATGATTAAAAGAGATTTCGTTGTTCTTATACTTATTTTAAGCACAACAATGTTAATGGCGCAGAAGTCTTCGGAATACGGAGAAAAAGTACTTTACAATTTACCTGTTTCGCTATCTTATATGGGCGATTATTTAGGTACGAAACCGGGTTTAAATATTACATTTGAGAATAGTCTGAAAAAGACTTATCTAACAAAGAAAAATTCCAAAATTGTAGAAAAAACATTGTATAATCCAATAAATTTAGGTTGGTATAATCACAAGGGTTATAATTCTGCATTAATTCTTTCTTCAGGAATAGGTTTGCGAAAAACTCGTCAAAGTGGTTTCATTACAGGAATTCAAGTAGATTTGGGACTTATGAGAACATTTATTCACGGTACAACATACAATGTTGAAGAAAATGGCGAAGTCTCAACTGTTGCCGGTGGGTATTTTTATGGAAATATAGCTTTTTCGTTAGAAGCCGGCTGGGATTTTTCTAAAGCTAATGAAGAATTACCATTAAGTACATTTGTTAGATTAAAGCCTCTTGTTCAGTTTCCCTATAATGGAGGGTCGCTTATTCATATTATGGCAGAGTTAGGGTTAAGAACTTCATTGCCATTCCAAAAAGAGATTAATGAATATCACAAATCAAAAAACTAAAGTTATGAAAACACAAATATTAGGACTTTTTATTCTAACTATAATATTTTTAAGTTCATGCTCAAAAGATGAAGCACTAATATCATCAGATGCAAATGATCTGTTTGCTGTTCGCAGTAATGGAAATGATATGCTTGTTAAAGTTGTCGGTAATACCGAATCAAAGGTAATTATTCTTTTTGTTCATGGTGGTCCGGGTGAAGGAAGCTGGATTTTCGAAAAAAACATTGAACAACTTAAAACACATTACGCCATTGCTTTATGGGATCAGGGAAATAGTGGTTCTACTCAAGGTAACAACAGTGGCGTTTTTACAGTTGAACGTTATCTTGATGATTTGGGAAAGGTTGTCAAAGTATTAAAAACCAGATACGATGATGGATTCAAATTTTATTTGATGGGACATAGTTGTGGTGGCGGTTTTTCGGCAGCATATCTTGCCGAAGCAAATAATCAAGACGATTTTCAGGGTTTTATTAACATTGACGGAGCACATAAACTCAAATCAGTTAAGGATTATCAATTAATAGAATTGAAAAAACGAGCTGATATTGAAATCGCAAAAGGGAATACAGATCCTATCTGGCAGGAAGCTTTGGATTTCTGTGAAAGTCATAACGAAATAACAACAATAGCTGATTTTTCTGCACTTTCGCTTTTGTGCGGTGACGCAACAGCTAAAATTGATAGCGTTAATTTGTTTACTTTGATTGATCCTACAACGTTTTTCGGCAATTACTCCTTTTTTAGTTATTTGTCAAATTGGTCATCACTTTGGGCAAAAGAAGATTACCTGAAAGAAATATTTTGGGAAACTGACTATTCTGACAAACTGTCACAAATTACTATTCCAACTGTAGCAATTTGGGGCGGTTTCGATGTTAATTGCTCAAAGCAGCTTATGGGGGAAGACTATATTAACCTTGTTGGCTCATCAGATAAAACATTGGTTATTTGTGAACATTCTGGACATTACCCGTTTGTGACAGAACCTGTAGAATTTACGAATGCCGTGGTTTTCTTTATTGAAAGAACGAAATAGTTTTATATGATAGAGACATCACTTTTACATATCGGCGTCACTTGTAAAAACCCTGCAGTTTTTGAGAATTTTTATTCTAAGTATTTTGGGTTTAAAAGAATAAAAACTATTATTGGATCAAACTCTAGAGAGATAGTTTTTATAAAGGATAGTAATAATATATGTTTAGAATTATTTCAGTCAGAAGAGAATAACCCAATAGAAATGCCAAATGAAGATGGTTGTCATTATCCAGGTTGGAGACATATTGCTTTCTCGGTTGCCAATATTGATAAAAAATTAGAAGAAATGGGAACGGATGCGATAATTACCCTAGGTCCTAAAACATTAAACGATAAGGGATGGCGTGTAGTTTGGATTAAAGATCCGGAGGGCAATATTATTGAATTAAGTCAAGGTTATGAAGATTAATATAAATATTTAAGAATTAAAATAATTATAAAAATAATGGAAATAAATTTTACTTTTTCGGACACTATTGCAGGTTATGTCAGTAATTTTAATGAAAATGACAAGACTTTCAACCTGACGACTTCTGACAACAGAGAGTTTTTGGTTTATATCTCTGATAATTGTTTTGCCAGATATGTTCGCAATCTTAATGAGGAGTATCAGGATGCTTCAGGGGACATGTTTAAACTTTTAGCAATACCAAAGCAAATGGTTTTTGCATATGGTAGTTTTTATCCTGTTGAGGGAAAATCTAAGGGAATTTTTCAGGTTCAATGGATGGTTTTTCCGGGTAAAAATCCAAACACTTACAGACACGAGGAGCCGGATTGGTGGGTAAATCAGATTAACTCAATTGCACAAAGTTATCTGAAATGGCAATTTGAATTTCCCGAAAAACCAATTGATTATAAGAGATATCGCACAATGCTTCATTTAGGTGGAGCTAAAAAAGGAGATTATTTGCAAGAAACGGATACTATTTCCCGACTGGTTTATGGGTTTGCTTCTGCTTATATGCTGACAGGTAAGGACGAGTTCCTCGAAGCTGCGGAAAAAGGTACACAGTATTTACGTGACCATATGCGTTTTTATGATATGGATGAGGATATTGTTTATTGGTATCACGGATTGAAAGTTGAAGGAGAAAAGGAAACCAAACTGCTTACTTCTGAGTTTGGCGACGATTATGATTCCATTCCGATGTATGAACAGATTTATGCTTTGGCCGGACCGACACAAACTATGCGTATTACAGGAGATACTAAAATCATGTATGACATAGAAAAAACCCTGTCTTTATTTGAAAAATTCTTTAAGGATGAGAAAGGCGAGGGCTACTTCTCTCATATAGATCCAATAATGCTCGATGCCAGAACGGAATCTCTAGCGCATAATCGAGCTCGTAAAAACTGGAATTCCGTTGGTGATCATGCACCTGCATACTTAATAAACCTATTTCTGGCAACAGGAGACCCCGAACATGCAAAATTCCTCGAATATACTTTTGACACAATAACAAAATATTTCCCTGATTATGAAAACAGTCCGTTTGTCCAGGAGAAATTCTTCGAAGACTGGAGTAAAGACCAATCATGGGGTTGGCAGCAAAACAGAGCTGTAGTTGGGCATAATCTTAAAATTGCATGGAATCTGATGCGTATGAACTCTTTGAAATCAAAGCCTGAATACATTGACTTTGCAAAAAAAATTGCAGAATTGATGCCTGAATACGGTTGCGACAGACAAAGAGGTGGCTGGTATGATGTTCTTGAACGTGAAACCAAACCAAACGGAAAAAATCACGAATTTGTTTGGCACGACCGAAAAGCATGGTGGCAACAAGAACAAGCTATTTTGGCTTATTTGATTTTGTATGGTATTATGAAAAATGATGAATATCGCAAAAATGCGAGTGAAGTTACGGCATTCTATAATGCATTTTTCCTTGATAATGATGATGGAGGTGTTTATTTTAATACATTAGCAAATGGGCTTCCATATTTGCTCGGTAACGAAAGATTTAAAGGAAGTCACTCTATGAGTGGTTATCACAGTATGGAACTTTGTTTCTTATCAGCAACTTATATCAATTTATTAATTACAAAACAACCGCTATTTTTATATTTTAAACCTTATCCAAAAGCTTTTAAGGATAATATTTTGCGTGTTTCACCTGATATATTACCCGAAAACAGTATTTTTATAGAGGAATGTTTTATTAATGATAATCCGTATCATAATTTTGATGCTCATAAACTAACAGTTTGTTTGCCTGAAACAGACGAACAAATTAAAGTTAAAGTAAAGCTATCCCCTAAATTATAATTTAGTACAAATTAAAAAGCTATAAAAGGAAATGGAAGTTACTTTAAAATTGGAAGCAAACCTTGTCATTATTACAATTGAAGGTAGTATTGACGGCAACACATCGGGAGAACTTCAAATGCAAATTATGGGAAAAATTTCGGAGAGTGATAATGTAATATTAGACCTGTCGAAAGTTGATTTTATTTCTAGCGCCGGCTTAAGAGTTCTGTTGATGGTTTATCGTCAAATTAAAGTGAAAAACGGCAAAGTAGTATTGGTTGGTATTTCCGAAGAAATTAAAGACGTAATGTCAATGACAGGTTTTATAAATTATTTTCAAATTACTGACTCGATTGAAGATGCACAAAATATTTTTAAATCATGAATGATGCAGATGTTAGAATAGATTATTACCCGACTCATGAGTTGAATGGTATCAAATATCGTTGTGGAAGAGTTTTGCCTTTTGGAGCAACGATGGTTCCAAATGGGATAAATTTTTCGATTTATTCAAGTTCTGCAACATCCTGTACTTTGGTATTATTCAAAAAAAATGCTGATCAGGCTTTTGTCGAAATTCCTTTTCCAAAAGAGTTTATGATTGGTAATGTTTATTCTATGATAGTCTTCGATCTTGATTATGAGAATTTGGAATATGGTTATAAGATGAGTGGGCCGTATGATCCGGCTTCCGGACATATTTTTAATCCAAATAAAATTCTGTCAGATCCTTACGCTAAAGCAATAGGGGGCAGAGACACCTGGCTCAGAGCACCCAATTGGGATAATATATATCCTTTTAGATCAAGATTAGTGTTCGAAGATTTTGATTGGGAAAATGATAAACCATTGGAAACTCCGATTGAAGATCTTGTAATTTACGAAATGCATGTTCGAAGTTTTACGATACATCCTTCATCTCAAATTAAATTTAAAGGAACATTTTCAGGTATTAGAGAAAAAATTCCATATTTACTGGATTTAGGGGTTAATTGTGTTGAGCTTATGCCTATCTATGAATTTGATGAGTATGAACATTCAAAAATAGATCCGGCAACTGGGGAAATGCTAATTAATTACTGGGGATATAGCACTCTTAATTTCTTTGCACCCAAATCAGGTTATGCTGCTACAGGCAAGTATGGGATGCAGGTTGATGAATTAAAAAATCTTATTAAAGAATTACACAAAAACAATATTGAAGTTTTGTTGGATGTCGTTTTTAACCACACTGCTGAAGGAGATCATAGAGGACCTGTAATTTCTTTTAAAGGGATCGACAATAAAACATATTATATGTTAACTCCGGAGGGTTATTATTTTAATTTTTCCGGAACCGGAAATACTTTGAATTGTAATCATCCTGTAGTGCGTAATATGGTTCTGGATTGTCTAAGGTATTGGGCAGCAGAATATCATATTGATGGTTTTAGGTTTGATTTAGCTTCGATTTTAGGTAGAGCACAGGACGGCAGTCCTTTAAATAATCCACCCCTACTCGAATCTTTGGCACACGATCCAATTCTTGCAAAATGTAAACTAATTGCCGAAGCTTGGGATGCAGGAGGATTGTATCAAGTAGGTACTTTTCCTTGCTACGGAAGATGGGCAGAATGGAATGGGAAATATAGGGATGCTCTGCGTAGATTTCTAAAAGGGGATAGTAATATGGTGGGTGAAATGTCTCAACGTATGCAAGGTTCACCTGATATGTACTCTTCGCGTGGTGCTACTGCCGGAATAAACTTCGTAACTTGTCATGACGGTTTTACTTTATACGATTTGGTTTCGTATAACGAAAAACACAACGAAGCTAACGGAGAAAACAATCAGGATGGTAATAACGATAATGACAGTTGGAATTGTGGCTGGGAAGGGGAAACTGATAACCAGGATATAAATAGACTTCGTCATAAGCAAATAAAAAATGCACTATCAATTTTATTTGTTAGTCAGGGTGTCCCAATGATTTTAATGGGTGACGAAATGGGTAGGACTCAAAATGGTAATAACAACACTTATTGTCATGATAATGAATTGAATTGGCTTAATTGGGATCTTATAAAAGAAAATGAAGATATATTTAATTTTGCAAAACATATAATTAGTTTTAGGCGTTCTCACCCTGTTTTGAGAAATAGTCAACATTTCAAAAATATTGATTATATGAATACCGGTTACTCTGACATTTCATTCCACGGTAAACAAGCTTGGCAGGCAGATTGGTCAGAGAATAGTCGCTTGTTGGCATTTATGCTAGATGGAGGACATGCGAAAAATGGCTTCTCTGTTGATAATACTGTTTATGTAGTTCTTAATATGTTTTGGGAGCCTGTTATAGTAGAATTGCCAAAATTAGCAAGTGGAAAAAATTGGTTCATTTCTGTTAATACAGATATGCAACCGCCTTTTGATTTTTATGGAGTTTCTCACGAAGTTAAAGTCGAAAATCAGAATAGTATGATTGTCGGAGCAAGGTCAGTTGTAATTTTAATTGAAAAATAGATATTAATTAATTTAATAGGAGGAATAATTATGAGTTTTACAGTTGAATCAAAAATCAATGAAAATATTGCAAGATTAACTTTAACAGGGGCACTGGATTCTTCAACAGCTCCCATTTTGCAGGAGGAGGTAATGAAAATTATCCCACAAAATCCGCTTGAACTGGTTATGTATGTCGAACATCTGGATTTTATGGCTTCTGCAGGTTTGAGAATTATAATTTTTGCTAAACAAAAGTTAGGAACTCAAGCAAAATTAATATTAGTAAAACCACAGGATCAGTTAATAGAAACATTGAAAATGACGGGACTGATTTTTAGTGTAGTTATCGTTGATCAATATCCTGAATAGTATGAATAATTTAGAAGAATCAAAGACTTTTGTTGCTTCTTTGGAATCTCTGGAACCAATGAGAGATTTTGTGTCGCAAACAGGAAGCAATGCAGGATTGAACAAAAAGCAAATCTATGGATTGTGCATTGCTGTAGATGAAATAGCGACTAATATTATTCTTTACGGATATCAAAATTCAGGCATTGACAATGGGCTGATTAATATTCATACTATCTTTGAGAAAGAGAATTTTACTGTAATTCTTGAAGATAGTTCAACACCTTTTAATCCACTTGAAACAAAGATTCCTGATGAGAATGAGTTAGGACTACCTCTCGAAGAACGCAAAATAGGGGGATTAGGAATTTTGATGGCAAAAGAAAGTGTAGATGAATTTAGATATGAATATAAAGATGGAAAGAATTTTAATATTTTTTCTGTAAGACCAAATGATGACTAATTCTAATATTGTATGAAGATTTTTAGTATAGTACGGATAATTTTAAAGACTAAATTGTTGGTTATAGTTTTGATATTATCTAGTGGTATTGTTATAAATGCTCAAAAACCTAAAATTGTCTTTGCTACTCACTGGTTACCTCAGGCACAATTTGCAGGATATTATGTGGCACTTGATCAGGGTTTCTATGATGAGGCTGGATTAGATGTCGAAATCATACATGCTACTACGACTACAAATTCGATGGAAATTTTAGAAAGCGGAAAAGCAGATGTGGTATCAGCATTTTTGATTTCAGCAATGCACTCACGTTGTGATGGGCTCAATCTTGTAAATATTGCACAATTATCTCAGCATTCTGCAATTTTATTTGTAAGTAAAAAGTCGGGTAATATCAAAAGTTTGGAAGACTTTAACGGGAAAAAAATTGGTATTTGGAATAAAGACTTTTCAGATATGCCACGATCTTTAATTAAGGAACATAAACTTAATGTCGAATGGGTGCCGATACTATCTTCAGTAAATCTTTTCTTAATGGGAGGTGTAGATATATTGACAGTTATGTATTATAATGAATATCACTTGATTTACCTTAGTGGTATAAATCATGACGAATTAAATACTGTTTTTTTATCCGACTTTGGATACGATATACCTGAAGATGGACTATATACTTTACAATCCACTTATAGTAATCGCGAAAAAGAACTTAAAGCATTTACAAGTGCAAGTCTAAAGGGGTGGGAGTATGCTGCAAACAATAGAGATTATACTGTTAAATTAGTTGTAGATTTAATGCGTAATGAGAATATTCCGACAAATATAATTCATCAGCGATGGATGCTAGATAAAATTCTCGGTTTTCAAGCCACAAAAGGAAAATCAGTTAGTAAGGGTGAGTTAGACCCTAACGATTTTGAACAAGTAAAGGATATCCTCCAAAATCTTGATTCATGCAAATTTACATATACATATAGTGATTTTTTTAAACCACTTTTGTCAAAATCTCATAATAAGTAATGAAAATAAAGAAAAATACTATAAGTTTTAGAATCAACTCACGCGTATTATTAGTTACACTAACTCTTTTTTTAGTGATTTTAACTTTTTATTATTATTACTCCAGAGATGTTATCAGGAATACTGCAAAAGAATACGCAATTCAACTTGCTGAAAACATCGAAGGACAAATAGAAAGCAGATTACAGTCTTTAGAGCAAATCCCTCAAATGGTGAGTATAATGATGGAAAGGGATATTTTGGTTGAAGACTCATTATCGAGTTTTTTATTAACTGTATTACAAGAAAATGACGAAGTGTGTGGTGCGGCAATTGCCTTTGAACCTGAGTTTTATCCGGATAAGGGTTTGTACTTCTCACCTTATGCATACAGAAACAGCGAAGGAATTCATACAATGCTGTTAGGAAATAATGAATATGAATATTTCTATATGGATTGGTATCAGATTCCTAAAATGTTGGAAGAACCATATTGGTCAGAACCATATTTTGATGAGGGTGGCGGAGAGTTTTTGATGGCTACCTATTCGGTTCCTTTTTATAAAAATACACTAGAGGGAAGGGTCTTTGCCGGTGTGGCTACCATTGACATTGCGCTTAGACATCTAACAGATATTGTATCAAATATTAAAGTGTTTGAAACAGGGTATGCTTTTATGTTGTCTCGAAATGGTTGGGTATTGGCTCATCCCGACAGTACTCAAATTATGAATGAAAGTATTTTTTCAACTTCCGAAAGATGGAATGAACCTTTGCTTAGAGAGATTGGAAGGGATTTGCAAAAGGGAAATAGTAGATTTAGAGATTATAACCTGAAAGGTAAAGGCAAGAGGTGGATATACTATACCCCTTTGAAATCAGGAAATTATTCGGTTGCAGTCGTTTATCCCGATGAAGAAGTTTTTGCATCATTAAATAAAATGACTGTAATTATGATATTGCAAATATTAATCGGTTTAATATTATTGGTTTTGTTGACAGTTAAAATAGTTAATAAAATTGCTTCCCCGTTGGTACTTTTTGCTCAGGCTTCTAAAGATATTGCAGGAGGTGATTTTAATGTTAAACTTCCTGACATAAAAACCCAGGATGAAATGTTAGAGTTGCATAACGCATTTTCATATATGCAGACAAAGTTACACGAGTATGTAGATAATTTGATAAAGACGACTGCAGCTAAAGAAAATATTGAGAGTCAGCTAAGAATTGCAAGTGAAATTCAAATGAGCATGATTCCTAAAGATAGTTCTATTCAAACTGATTTGTGCAAATTTAATATTTCAGGATTTATGAAACCGGCCAAGGAGGTTGGGGGAGATCTGTACAATTTCTTCATGATTGACGAGGAATATTTAGGTTTTACGATTGGAGACGTATCAGGAAAGGGAGTGCCTGCAGCATTGTTTATGGCTATGACAAACATATTAGTAAAATCAATAGCTATGAGTGGAGTAAGCCCAGCTGAGGTTCTATTCAAAGCTAATAATGGTCTGTGCCGTGATAATATTCAATGTATGTTTGTAACATTGTTTTTTGGGAAGTTAAATATTAATACCGGAGAAATTCAATATGCAAATGCCGGACATAATCCATTCATTATTATTAGAAAAGAAGGCCTAACAAAATATCAAAAGATAGAAGCCGGAATAGTTTTAGGGGCATTTGAAGATTATGTATTCATAAATGAAACTATTAAACTTGAGCATGAAGACACATTGTTTATGTACACCGATGGAATTACCGAAGCTATGAATTCTGAGAGTAAGTTATTTGGAGAAGAAAGACTAATGGAGATAACTTCTAAATCTGGCTCGAGAAATGTTAAAGACTTAATTGATCAGACACTTGAGGGCGTGTCTGTATTTGTTGATGGAACCGAGCAATCTGACGATATTACCTTGCTCGTTTTGCAGTATAAGGAATGCAGCAGTGAAAAAAATCAATAAACTTCAATTGACTGTTTTTTTTGCCTAATTTATTATATAAATAGTCAAGTTATTTCCCCAATAAAGTGTTTTTTTATCAATTAAGTTTTGAAAACGACATCATATTATTATTTTTGCGACAAATTTAAAAATTATGGCAACTACAGCAGATATTAGAAATGGTCTTACAATTGAATTCAACGGAAAACCATACCAAATTGTTTATTTTCAGCATGTTAAACCCGGAAAAGGTGGAGCTTTTGTACGTACAAAAATGAAAAGTCTTGAAAACGGAAGGGTTATTGAAAATACGTTTAACTCAGGCGCTAAGATTGATATAATCAGAATAGAACGTCGTCCATATCAGTATTTATATAAAGATGATATGGGATATAATTTTATGCATTTAGAAACTTATGAGCAGGTTTCTTTAGCTGAAGCATTAATAGAAGGCGTTGAATTTTTAAAAGAAGGTCAGGAGGTAGAAATTGTATTTCATGCCGAAACAGAAACTGCAATGACCTGCGAGTTACCGCCATTTATTGTTTTAGAAGTTACTTATACCGAACCGGGACTAAAAGGAGATACATCTACTAATGCTCTTAAACCGGCAACTATAGAAACAGGTACAAGCGTTATGGTTCCTTTGTTTATCGAAATAGGAGAAAAAATTAAAGTAGATACAAGAACAAAGGAATACGTTGAAAGAGCAAGATAAAAATAAAAGATAATGTAAATTATGATTAAGCAGTTAATGATTTGACTGCTTTTTTGTTTAATAATAAACTCCCGGCTTTATTTCAATTCTACATTTTTTTAAAGCTTTATTTAATTCTGTAGAGTGATTATTTGTTAGTTGATTAAGCAAATTGTAGAATTTTTCGCTATGATTTTTATGAACAATATGACAAAGTTCATGTAGAATTACATAATCAATAAGTTCTTCCGGCAACAGCATAAGTCTGGCTGAAAGAATAATTTCATTACGTGAGTTGCAAGAACCCAAGCGTGTCCCGGCAGTCCCTATTTTGGCTGTTCTGTATTTTAAACCGGTTTTTTCAGATAAGCTTTGTAAACGGTTTGGTAACTCTTTTTTTCCTTCTGCCCGGAGACATTTTAAAATAAACTTTTTAATAAATAGTTGTACTTTTTCAACAGTAAAATCTGTAGTTTCTGGATTATAATTTATAATTATTGTCCCAGAAACTAATTTTGCAGTAATGTTATATTTTTGATATTGTTGGAATTCTAAATTTAGGGTACGAGTAATAAACTTTTCGCCAGGTTTAAAGAGAATTTCTGTTTTTTTCTGATATAATTTGGTTAACTTTTCGTGAACCCAATCGAGATTTTTTAGAACGAAAATTTCACCTTCTTTATAACTTATCATATAAGGAATTGTAACAAGAACTCCCTTTTCAGGATGAATCCTTAATTTTATTCTTGTTGCATTAGACTTTTTTGTAATCAGAACCGGACCGATGTCCGAAACAGAAATGGTTTTCTGCATTATTTTCTAGGAAGTTTACTAAGACGTTCGAAACAGCGGTCAGCAGTTTCAAAAATATCTTTAACATGTTGAACATATTGTTTCTTGACTTCTTTAGAATCTATTTTTGAAGTCGGTTTGTTAATTTTACTGAACAATTCGTCGCGTTTTGTTATAATTTCATTTATAATTTCAGCTAATTCTTTTTCGTTTTTCACAGGATTAAAATCCATATGTATAAGACAGTCAGATACAACCTCTTGGGTTAGCCAATTAATGTCTTTCTTTAAATTTCTTCTGTTTGCCATAATCTTTTTTTTACAAAAATAGTTTTTTTTAAATTAGTTTTATACTTTTGTCTTAATTCAAATATTTATTAACTTAATATTATAACTATGAAAAATTTATTTTTTACTACAATTATTATCAGTTTGTTTTTAGTTTCTTGTGGCGGGGCTAAGGATAAATTGAAAGATCTTATTAAAGCCGAAACAGCTGAAACGGCATTGGATTATAATGATGATTTAATTGCAATTCAGGCAGAAGTTGACAATTCGATTGTTGATTTACTTAATGTTATTGATGGCTCTGATCCGGTAGAGATGGAAGATGCAAGAACCAGCACATTAAAAATTATTAAAAATGCAATAAGCGATGTTGAAGATATGCGTGATTTTGATGGTAAAGACGATTATAAAAAAGCTATGATTAAGCTGCTTAAAATGTATGAAGATATCGTTAAGAATGAGCTTACTGACATTATTGATTTGGTTGGTTATACTGAAGAATTAACGGATGACGATTGGCTAAAATACGAAGAGCTTTATGATAGTGCTTTAGCGAAGTATGACGCTGCATTTACTGAATTTGACGCATTTCAGGATGGTTTTGCTGACAAATGGGATTTTACTATAAATAGAAATTAAAAGTTATAAAGCCCCGATTTTTTTGGGGCTTTATATTTTTATAAACGTTTTTAAAAGTTAATAGATTAAAACCATGAAAAGAAAAATTAAAAATATAGTTGCTTTATTTTTGTATGCTTATTTATCATATAGTGTATTGTATGCACAAGATACAAATTCAGCTGTTAAGTATAATGATGAAATGATGAAAATTCAAACTTCAGTTGATGATGCTCTGGGAAAATTTGTTGGAGCTCTAGACGCTTTTGATAATGACCTTATGAAAATCGAAAAAGAAAATTCGTTGAAAGCCATTAAGAAGGCGAATAAGGATGTTTCGGCAATGGGTAAATTTGATGGAACAGAGTATAAGAAAGAGATGAAGGTCTTCTTAAAGATGTATAAAGAGATTACTGAAAATGATCTTACTAAGATTATGAATTTGATCATCGAAAAAGGAGGAGATTTAACAGGAAGTGATTGGGACGCTTATGATTCCTATTTCGAAAGCGCTTTAATGAAATATGATGATGCATTTAATCGCTTTAATAAATTTCAATACGAATTTGCAACAAAGTGGGGATTTACCGTTGGTACTTTCGAAGAAGAATATGAGTATTAAAATTGTGAATAATTAAAGAATATTTGACCAACAATTTTTATTCTGTCATAATTTTAATAGTATCTCCGATTTTTAATACATAGCCTTCGGATAAAGCATTCCATTTATATATTTCTGGAATTGAGCAATTATATTTGGCGGCAAGTCTGAAAAAATTATCTCCGCTTACAACCTGATGATATACAACATTTGGACGTACCGGTCTAACCATAAACGGAGGCACTACTAAAGAATCGGTAACAGTGTCTCTGCGGGCTTCAATTTTTTCACTGTTATCTAGAAAAATGTGAGTAACTTCTGTTGGCAAAACTAAAGTGTAATCATTACCGTCCATTGGGATATATCCATAGGAATATATAGGATTTAGTTTCTTTAGCAAATTAACATCAACGCCGGTTGCTTCTGCAATATTACTAAGATGGAGATAACCATGAACCAGTAATGTGTCTGTTTTATTCGCTTCAATAAAAGTTTGATTTGGGAAAATATTATGTTCTGCGTGATATTCCATTAGATAATACATCGCAATAAATGCAGGGACATAATTCTGCATTTGAGGAGTGAAATAAGGTCTTAAATCCCAATAATCAGTTTTTCCTCCACTTCTGGCAATGGCTTTTTTCACAGTTCCCGGACCTCCGTTATATGCCACTAATGCAAGTTGCCAGTCTTCAAACATTTCATATAAACATTTCAAATATCTGCATGCTGCATCAGTGGATTTATAAACATCTCTTCTTTCGTCAATATACGAAGATATTGTGAGATTAAAGAGATCTGCAGTGGGTTTCATAAATTGCCACAGCCCAACAGCTCCCGAAGGAGATACTGCTGTCGGATCCAAAGCCGATTCTACTGCTGCCAGATATTTTAACTCAAGAGGTAAATTATATTTATCGAGATACTCTTCAAAAATCGGAAAATAATATGCTGATCTTGTTATTACTATTTGTAATTTATCACGATTTCTTACTCCATATGCGTCTATGTATTTAAGCACATATTCATTATAATCCAAATCCATTGGAGTAGTTTCGTTCAAATCTTTTATCCTTTTTTCATATACATAATCGGGATACCTTGGGATGTTGATATTACGTATGCTGTCAGAAACTTTATCAGGCGAAATCCACCAAATGTTCGATGAGTCGTACAAACAAAACATCGCTGCATCTATTTTTTCATATAGATTGATTGTAGTATTTTGGTCTTGGGTAGCTTCAGCATCTTTATTATTCTTTTTACCTCCATCAAAATTATCGGAAGTATTAAGGCTTATAACCCAACTTAAAACAGCTGTTAGTAAAAGATATTTCATGTACAAAAATTTCTCTGCTAAGATATTCTTATTCTATTTAAGTTTAGTAAACATGAATTGATAATTTTTTAACTTACTACTGTTAATTTGTTTTAATAAATATCTGATATTCAAGCTTAACGAGTGTTATTTTTACAAATTAAACATACAACCGATATGAAAAAAAAGTTATGGATAATAATTGGTGTCTTATTGGCTGCAACTATCATTACTGTATTGATTCTACATTTCATCAAGCCTGAATCCAAGAAATCTAAAGCAATTGATGCTGTTGCCGGAACGCCGTTTATTATAATCGAGACCTCTAATTTTCCCGAATTGATTGTACGTTTGAAAAATGAAAGCTTAATTTATAAAGAACTAAATGACATTTTTTCTTTTTCAGAGAAAAACTCTATGATTCATTGTTTAGATAGTCTTTGTATGTATGAATCAATAAAATCAATAGCAGCTTCTGGAAAAGTGTTGTTTAGTTTTGAAAAATCTGGAGATAATATTTTGCAAACAGCCATTGTAGAGTTGTCATCAGAAGTAAATGAAAGCAAAATATTACGACAAATCGAGAATGATATTGAAAAGACAGGAGAGGTGAAAAGCAGAGATTATAAAAAGGCAGTTATTTTTGAATTCTGTCCCAAAGATTCACCAAAGTTGTTTTATACTATTAAAAATCATTTATTAATTATCTCATTTTATGCTGTATGCGTAGAAAAATCAATAGATAACTTGACTGAATCGGTTAGTTTATGTGACAGAGATAAGGATTTTTTCAGTGTATATGAATCTGCAGGGAAAAAAGAACAGGCAAATGTATTTGTGAATATGAAAGATATTCCGGATGTATTGTCAAAATTTATTGTGCAAACATTTACGGCAAAATTGGGATATTTGAATAACTATTCAGGCTGGACAGGATTGGATATGAATGTCTTTACAGAAAAGCTAAATCTTAACGGCTTTATTAGTGATAATGGTAATACCGTGAATTATACAGACATTTTGAAATCTCAAAAACCGATTGAAATTTTAACGAGACAGATTTTAACAGACAATACAACTTTTTATACAGTATTTGCACTAAATAACTACAAAGAATACGATAAAAGACTTAATGAATATTTGAAATTATCAGGACGTGATATTGTCAGAGAACAAGATATTAGCGATATTAAAAGTAAATATGGGCTTGATGTACGAGATGCTTTTTATCCAATGGTTGAAAATGAGATCTGTTTTTCGGTAATTAATGCAGTTTCCTTGTTAGATGAACCATCTTATTATACTATCATTGGACTTAAATCTCAGTCAGGGAGTATATTAGAATTTGAAAATGTATTAAGGTTAATTTCGACAAAAACCGGCAAACAGGTACATGAATATAAAAGTGAAATTGTTATAGACTCAAAAACAACTATTCCTTGTTATGTGCTTCCATTTAAAAACTTGCCAGAACTTCTATTTGGAGGAATGTTTGAAAACTGTTCAGGACAGTATATTTGTTTTGTGAATAATTTTATGGTTTTATCAGATTCAAAAGAGTCATTACATAAATTAGTTTATGATGTGATTTTGAACAAAACTCTTGAAACAAATATAGAACACAGTCTGTTTTTAGAAAACTTTTCAGACAAGTCTTTGATGTTTTCGTATTATTCGTTTACAACAGGTCAAAGCTTAATCAATAAATTCTTGTCTGATACTATCAACAATTTATTTAAAATAAATCGCGAATCTTTTCAAAGAATCGGAAATTTAGGTTATCAAGTTACAGGTGCAAATGGTAGGCTGTACAATAATATTGTTATTTGTCATTCTTCGGAGATAGAAGATAAACCTCAAACAATTTGGGAAAGCAGATTGGATAATACAGTAAGTTGTAAGCCGGCCTTGGTTATTAACCATAATGATAATTCAAAGGAAATTCTTGTTCAGGATGAGAAGAATATATTGTATCTTTTAACTAATAGTGGTCGGGAAATTTGGAGAATACAACTTGATGAACAAATTACGAGTAGAATTTTTCAAATAGATCTCTATAAAAACAATAAATTTCAATATTTATTTTCAACCAAAAGCAAACTTCATGTAATTGACAGATTAGGAAATTATATCGAAAAATTTCCTGTATCTTATAGGTCGGCATCAACTTCTCCTATAGCCGTTTTTGATTATGAAAATAATAAGAATTATAGAATATTGGTTCCATGTTCTGACAAAAAAGTATATCTCTATGATGCTAACGGCAATTTAGTCAAGGGCTGGGAATTCGCAGGAACAGAGCATACTGTCAGTTCCGAACCAAGTCATTATGTAATTGGAAGTGAAGATTATATTGTCTTTAACGATATGTATAAATCATATTTTATTAATCGTTCCGGCGATACTAAAATTGAATTTCTTACAAATTTCACTTTTTCAACAAATAATAAAATTTGGATGGATAATGTTGATGGTAAAGCCAGATTTGTAACTACTGATACAAATGGAACAATTAGAATCTTTTACGTGGATGGTTCACAGGACTCAATAAAAATTAAAGACTTTTCGGGAAAACACTATTTTGCTTTAAAAGATATAAACTCAGATGGTGTTTCGGAATATATTTTTATTGATGGTAAAAGACTGGAAGTTTATAATAAGAAAAAGAAATCTGTATTTACTTTTGATTTTGAAAGCGAGGTTAATAGCGAGCCTTCATTTTATTTGTTTCCACGCAACCAAACTAAAATTGGAATCGTCTGTAAGTCTGACAGAAAAATATATTTAATAAACGATGATGGTAGTCTGTATAGTGGTTTTCCGCTTCATGGACTTACTCAGTTTAGCATTGGCTATTTAAATAATTCTGCAAATAAATTTAATTTATTGGTTGGCGGACCGGAGAATTTGTTGTATAATTACGAAGTAAATGAAAACTAAAACTATGAAAACAAAATTAATCTACTCAGTTATTATCATCATGATGATGTTAACTACGAACTCCTGTATTAAAGATAATTTTGATTTTAATAAATGGGACAGGGAAGTTCAATATGATGCGAGTTTTGCATTACCTGCTGCCTGGGGCGATCTTGCTTTTATTGATTTTATTGAATTGTATGATTCTACAGGCTTGTTGATTGAAAATCAGGACGGGTATGTTTCGTTACAATATAAAACCTATGTAAATTCGGACACGGTTCAATCTATTATATACCTTAATGATCAGGAAACTTCAGGAACTGTTGCTAGTCCGGTTTTTAACTTTGCCGGATTTGATGACTTTGGAGATACCATTAGTTACGTCTATACTCAAAACATGGTATTTACAATGTTCAATCCTGAAGCTGAAATTGATTCAATTCTGTTAAAAACAGGAATTTTAGATGTTGCCACAAACTCAACTTATGGACATTCAGCCCGATTATATATTACTTTTCCTACTGTTACTAAAAACGGAGTTCCTTTTTCAAAAACATTTACTTACGTAACAGGTGGTGGTTATGCCAATAGTCTTAATAACGACTTCTCGGGATATAAAGTTGACATGACACAAACTGCTACAGGTTTTAATGAGATTCCGGTAAACATAAGGCTGACATTATATTATTCTGGAAGCAGTGTTCCAAATACAGGCAATCTGACTTTTGATGCAGATATGAAAGGGATGCGATATTCAATGATGCATGGGTATTTTGGACTTAATACCTTGTTTTTTGAAAGTGATACGATTGATATTAACCTCTTCCGTAATGATGATTGGGAGATAGAAAGATATGAATTCAGGGATCCTAAATTTAATGTGTATTACTGGAATTCTTATGGAATACCTTCGCAATTCTATTTTACACATCTTGTGGCAAATTCTGCACTTGACGACATGGATTATAATATTATTGATTATGGAGTTGGATTACCGGTTGGCGAATCAAACCCATTTGATGTTTCTTATGCTACTGTGGCTGGTCAGACAAAGCTTGATTCTTTAAAACTAAATAAAACAAATTCAAATATTGTAGATGTTGTAAATAAAAGACCTAAATGGATACAATTTAAAGCTAAGGCAACAACAAATCCAGCAGGGAATAATCACAACAATTTCGTTACCGAGGATTCAGAGATTGCTGTGGAAGTTGTTATGGAATTACCATTGTGGGGGTATATTTATAATTTTAATATGCGTGATACGATGGAGATTGATGTTGATGATCTGTTTAATGAATATAATCCTATAACAAGGGCATTGCTTAGGATAGACATTAAAAACGGATTTCCTATAGAAATCTTCGGTCAGATTTACTTCGTTGATCAATACTATAATGTTTTAGACTCAATTTTCTATACTTATCAGGAAAGACTTCTTTCTGCTGCCGAAGTTGATGGAAATGGAAGGGTTCTTGATTTTAGCAGAAAAGTTACAAAAATAGAATATGATAAAGAGAGATTGGAAAAATTGAGAGGTTGCAAATATATGATTTATGGAGGTCAAGCTAATACTACCGGTGCAAATGTGAACGAAGTGGTTAAGATATATAGTGATTACAGAATAATTTTCGATGTAGGTTTTGAAGTAGATCTTGAAATCGGTGGCAATATTGATACAATTACAAATGAGTTATAATCACTAAAAATGAAAGACATGAAAAAATATATTATATTATTGATTTTTGCCGGAGTTTTTAGTATGACTCAGGCGCAGCAAGCTCTGACATTATATAATATGGATAGAGTTATGCAAAGTCAGTTTGTGAATCCTTCAATTGACGTCCCTTATAAATTACATATAGGAGGATTATTAATTCCTATAGTAGGTCAATTGCCTCCACCACTGTATTTTAACTATGCAAATAATTCATTTTATTGGAATCATATATATCATAAAAAGCCAAATACTGTTGCAGATACAGCTTATATGTTGGATATTCCACTTTTCATGAATCGGTTGCATAAAAACAATCATTTGCGGTTTGACACTCAATTTGAATTATTTAATTTGGGGATAAAACTTGAAAATATGTTTATTACAGTGGCTCTGACTGAGAGATTTAAGTATGGAGTGTCATTGCCTTATGATATTTTTGAATTTGCTCTTAATGGGAATATGCCATATATGCTAGAAAGTAAACCTCACGATTTCAGTGGTTTGGGCGTTAATTTTACGCATTTTAGAGAATTTGCCGTAGGTGGATCTATGAAAGCGAATGATGACATTACGGTAGGGGCAAGGATGAAAATTTTGTTCGGGTTGGCAAATGTTACCACCGACTTTAAGGATTTCTCAATTTATACAGATCCCGAAGATTATTCTTTGACTGCCGTAACGGATATGAAAATTCATGCATCTTTGCCAATTTATTTTGATTATTTGATCCATTCCACTGACGGACATCTTGACTCATTGGATTTTAATATCAACGAATTATCTGTTGATGCATTTATGGCTGATGGGGAATTTGGTGCAATTACAAAGTATATGACTAATTTTAAAAACATTGGACTTGGTTTTGACTTTGGAGCAACTTATAAATTTAATCCCGAAATTGAATTTTTTGCTTCAGTAACAGACTTTGGATTTATCTCATGGAATACAAATCCTCAAAACTTTATAAGTAAAGGCGAATATGATTTTAGAGGTATTCAGGTTGAAGTCTGGCAAAATGAGGATGATATGAATGAAACGATGGAGAAATTGGTTGACACGCTATTCAATACTTTTAAATTTGAGCTGATAGAAACCGGGTACGTTACATGGTTACCTTCTAGCATATATGTGGGAGGTAAATATAAATTCCACGAACTTTTGCACTTTACAGCATTGTATCGTGGGGAGTTTTACCGAAAAACCTATATGCAATCTTTAACATTAGGAGTTAATTCAAATTTGACAAACTTTTTATCGGCACACCTTACTTGGTCATTAGCAAATAATTACGCCGGTAATGTTGGATTTGGGCTGTCGGCAAGAATGGGATTTATGAGTTGGTATGTAATAACTGACAGTTTTACGAATATGATATGGCCACAAAAAGCTAAAAATGTAAATATCCGAATGGGTTGCAATATGGTCTTTGGCTATAAGAAAATTAAATCAAACGCTTCATTACGTTCATAGTTAATATCTCCGAAATTTGTGAGAGAGAAGATTCACAAATATATTTATTTGGTCGGACTGTGTATTATTGCATTTTTCCTTCCCCTTTCTGAATATATTACTAATGCGGCAATTTTGCTTACAATAGCAAATTTCCTAGTGGAATTAAATTTCAAAAGGAAACTCAGTCGGTTATTTAATGATAAAACTATTTTAATATTTCTATTAATATTTTTGACTCACCTTATATGGCTAATCAATTCAGAAAACCTTGAATTTGCTTTTAGAGATATTAGGGTTAAATTGCCATTGTTGGCATTGCCGATTGTTATTGGTACATCTGACGCATTATCAAGAAAAAGGATAAATGTCATTTGCTTTATTTTTATCGGAGGTGTTTTGTTAAGCTCTTTATCAGGTTTATTATCAAAATTCGGAATTATTTTTAAGACAGATACTGAAAATGTTAGAAACCTCTCCTTATTTGTAAGTCATATTAGACTTTCACTTATGATTTGTTTGTCAATTATTTTATTTTTTTATTTTGTATATGAAGGCGTTATACAGAATACTTACCTGAAAGTTTTAGCTGTTATTGTTGTAGGTTGGTTTGTTGCTTTTTTAATAATGGTGCAAGGTTTTACAGGCTTGACGGCTCTTACAGTAGTAGGATTAATAGTTTTTGGCATTCGTTCTTTCAAAGAAAGAAATAGGATAAAAAGACTTGTTATGATTACCATTTTGTTTCTGGTACCAATTTCAATAGTTGGGTATCTCGGAATACAGATAAAAAGATTTTATACCCCTACAGTAAAAAAGACAGATTATCCATTATTTACTGAAAATGGTAATCCATATTATCATGATAGAGAGTCTGGTATTCTTGAAAACGGTAATCTTGTTTATGTCGATATTTGTGAAAAAGAACTTAATTCGGCATGGAGCACAAGAAGTAAGTTGAGTCTTTCAGGCAATGATGAAAAAGGGCAGATATTGAAACATACACTTATAAGATATCTTACATCTAAAGGCTTGCGAAAAGATGCCGAAGGAGTAGCAGCCTTATCGGAAGAAGATATAAAACTGATTGAAAAAGGTAAAACAAATTATCGCTTTGCAAAGCACAAAAGTCTAAACCAGCGTATTTATAATATTATTTGGCAAATTGATGTGTATTCAAAAGGAGGAAATCCAAGCGGACATTCAATAACTCAAAGAATAGAGTATCTTAAATACGGTTCTATACTTGCCTACAGAAATTTTTTGTTTGGAACCGGAACCGGTGATTTAGATGATGAATACAAGTCTTTATACATTGAAAGAGATTCACAAATAGATCCTCAATACAGACATCGTGCTCATAATCAATACCTTACATTCTATATTAGTTTTGGAATTTTTGGAGCTCTTTTATGTTTATTCGCATGGTTTTATCCGGCAATTATTGAATGGAAAAGTAAAAATTTCTATTTTTTTGTATTCTTTTTAATTGCAATGTTGTCAATGTTTACGGATGATACAATGGAAACTACAACAGGAGTAGTTTTTATTGCATATTTTTATTCACTATTTTTGTGGGGTGAAAAATAAAAAAATATAGAATTTATTATGAAAAATGAATTTATGCAGATGGCAATTAATTTGTCAATAGAAAATATTGACAAAGGCGGAGGACCATTTGGTGCAGTGATAGTTAAAGGCAATAAAGTCATAGCAGCTTCAGGGAATAGCGTTACTAATGATAACGATCCTACAGCTCATGCTGAAATAAATACAATAAGGGCGGCATCAAAGAAATTAGGGACATTTGATCTTAGCGGCTGTGAGATTTATTCGTCTTGTGAACCTTGTCCTATGTGCTTAGGCGCAATATATTGGGCAAGAATAGACAAATTGTATTTTGCAAACACAAAAAAAGATGCTGACGCAATAGGCTTTAGCGATAACTTTATTTATGATGAGTTGGAAAAACCTTATCAGGAGAGGAATCTTAAAACCGAAACTATGATGAGAGAAGAAGCTCAGGAAGCTTTTCTAAAGTGGATGAATTCTGAAAATAAAACTGAATATTGATGTTTTTTTAATGAAACTCCTTTCCGATTTTTTTGATAGAGATGTTTTAGACGTTGCCCCCGAATTAGTTGGTAAACTATTAGTGAGAAAATTCGATGATGGCAAAGTTATCAAATTGCGAATAACCGAAACAGAAGCATACAGAGGCGAGGAAGATAAAGCCTGTCATGCCAGCAAGGGCAGAACAGCACGAACAGAAGTTATGTATAAGGGGCCGGGATGTATTTATATTTATTTGATTTATGGTATGTATTGGATGCTAAATATCGTTACAGAAAAGGAAAATGTTCCACAAGCTGTTTTGATAAGAGGTGCAGGAGAATATGATGGTCCTGGCAAATTAACTAAAGCTCTGAAAATCACAAAAGATATAAATACCTTAAATATTTCTATTTGTTCTCAAATGTGGAT
>Ga0116143_10000589_pt1 | contig 49890 bp, 30 predicted proteins | sample AD_UKC034_MetaG_FD_89745 | JGI IMG/M metagenome (GOLD analysis project Ga0116143, IMG submission 89745) | Active sludge microbial communities of municipal wastewater-treating anaerobic digesters from USA - AD_UKC034_MetaG | ecosystem: Engineered > Bioreactor > Anaerobic > Digestate | place: USA... | reverse complement strand
CAATTCATGTGCTTTAAATGGTTTCGGGATAAAGTCATTCATCCCCGCTGCGATCGATTTATCGATTTCACTTCTTACAACAGATGCAGTTAATGCAACAATAGGTATTTTATTTTTAGATGAGTCGAACTCATTTCGAATTTTTCTGGTAGCTTCAAGGCCATCCATCTTTGGCATCACCAGATCCATAAGAATTATGTCATACGAATTGTCTTTTGCTTTTGATAGAGCTTCAATACCATCCAATGCTTCATCAATAATAATTTCCGGAATTTTCAATTGAAGCGTTTCTTTAACAACGATCCGGTTATACTCATTATCGTCAGCCAATAGCAGCTTTATACCTTTCATTTCAATTAACATTTCTTCTGAAACATTCTGATCTTTATGAATGAGAGTTGTATTGCTACTTACAGGATAGGTTAATGTAAACACAAATACGCTGCCTTCATTTTTCCTGCTTCGCACTTCTATATCCCCGTTCTGAAGTTTTACCAACTGTTTCGAAATGCTTAAACCCAATCCTGTGCCACCATATCTCCTGGTTGTATCACTACCGGCTTGAATATAATCTTGAAACAATTTTTCCTGCTCTTCTTTTGTCATTCCTATACCGGTATCGGAAACCGAAAACTGTATGGTCTCAAGTTTTTGTCTGTTCAATGAGACAGCCTTTTCTGTGTTTCCGACCCTAAGTACATCCAGTTTGATTCGACCTTTAGAAGTGAATTTTACTGCATTACCGATCAGGTTCAATAGTATTTGAGTGAGGCGTGTCGGATCTCCAATCAATACAGGTGAAATTTTCTTGTCAACTTTATACTCCAGCAATAATCCCTTCTCTTCAGCCTTGAAATGGATTATTTCGATGACATTCTCAACGACGGCCTCAACAGACATATCGATTTTTTCGATTTCAATTTTACCTGCTTCTATCTTAGAGAGGTCCAAAATGTCATTAATAATTATCAGTAATGAATCTGAAGCATTTCGTATACTTTCAAGATACTTCAACTGATCAGGAGCAGGATTTTTTTGCAGTAGCAATCCTGTCATCCCTGTAACTGCATTGATCGGTGTTCTTATCTCGTGACTCATATTGGCCAGAAACTGTTGCATAAACTTTTCACTACGCTCTGCTCTTTGTTTTGTAACAAATAGTTCCTCGTGAGTAATTGAATTTTGAATGGCTACAGAAATATAACCAAGCAAGTATCGAATAATATTTTGATGATATTCATCGAATGAATTTTTTCTAAAACTCATCATAGTAAGTATACCCGACACTTCATCTTTGTTTAAGATTGGAAAAACCATGATCGATTTTACCATGCGACCATCTTTCATTGTGAGTGGCTGAAAAACATATCGTTCAAAATGCTCTTCCGCATTTTCGAGAAACACTTCTCGGTTATTCTTATAACTCCAGGCGGAAAAATGATTATAAGATTCAAAAAACTCTGTTTCTGAATTTCCTAAAGACGAATATATTTTCCATTTACCGGAAGTGGAATTTAATACGTTCAACTCGAGAACAGCCGCATCCATCATTGAATTGATCGTATTTGACAAATGATCAAAAGTTTCCTGAAGGTCAAGTGAAGATGTGACTTTTTGTCCGAGTTCATTTACTATATAAAGATCATCTAGTTTTTTTCGAAGCTTTGAAACTAAAGTATCCGACTGGGATATTGAAGCAACATTGGCATCTCTGTGGTTGTAGGTCTGGGCCAATTTTTCAATCCTTTTTGAAACCACTTCCAGTTCAGCCGGTATTTCCAAGGCCTTATCAGATCCGGATAAATCATCGCTGAGTCCTGAAACTTCAAAAGCATCCAGTTGTCTGATTAAATTATCCTTCCAGTTATTTAATTTTTTCTTATACAACAGAAAAATAATAGCTGAACCAACGGCAAAAAACAAAACAAAAAGAAATATATGTAACATAAATTATTTCTTTAATGATGCACCTACAAACAAACATGAAGGGCAATGAACGTTTCAGTGAGACCCTGAAATTCTCAATCTTGAAATCAACCTAAATATAAGAGTATTTAAAGATATGTTATAGTCTGATCACCAGAAACTCCTAAAACATTGTTTAGTGGGTGGAGAGAGCTTAACCTCTTTCTGACATGAAGCCAAATGACATATCAATATCAGAAATAAAATTAGGTAACCTATTCCGGACAGACACATCTTCGCTTTTTTAATGCAGATTGCAAAATTTAATGAGCCAAGTGTTTTTTTATGTTATTATTTATCAGCAAATCCTAATATTATTAAAAGCCCTTATTTTATTATGGTGGTTCCTAAGAATTGTTAGAATGAAATTTCCTTCATCAATTTAACTCGTTACTTTATCAGATTCTTGTAAGTGAAAGCATATGATATTCCCACATTGATTTGAATATTATTCATAGTAAAGTCATCATCGATATAATAATATTTGAAAACATTTACCAGGTCGGAATACCGCGTCCCTTCTTTGTTTACATTTTCAGGATAATAATGGTAGCTGATATCTGCAAACAATTGAATTCCTTTCATACCATATGTAGCACCTGCCGAGCAGATATACCCGGTTTGATAATTATTTCGGTATGAAAATCTGTCCACCAGATCAGATTCGTTATCACGCGAAGTCGTGCTAAGTGCAGATGACAAAAATGAAAAATCTACCCCTGCCTGGATGTAAGGGCTGATAGTCTTTTCCAGAATTGAATATTTGAATGACAGAGGAATATCAAAATAAGAGAGCTTTTCTTCATAGTTAATAGTAGTGTTTTCTACGTCATACAGCAAGTGCTCATATTTTGATTGCCTGAATCCAAAACCGAGAACAATCCATAGTTTTTTATAGGCACGGTATTCACCGGAGAGGCCAAGTTGAAATCCGGTTTTATTGTTGTATTTATCAATTCCGGGGGCTGCGTCTTCATGCACAATTGAAAAAGAATTGACCTCTTTTACGTTGCTAAAATTCAATCCCCCGCTGAATCCTAACCTGAAGACAGGTGTAGGGGTATACTTAATAAAAAGAGCAGAAAGTTTAGGATCGTCGCGAAACTTATCAGGTTGAAAATAGGGATCTATTTTCATTATTCTGGCAGCGGTTTTGTCAGCCTCTTCCAGATTATCCACTTTGAGATAACTTAAAATAAGCAATTTATTAGCCTGAATTTTTTCCATGTTATCCAGACTACATCCATCCAATGCAGATATCAGTACACGGATGGCAGCATCATACTCTCCTTGCTCATAGCTTGTATTGGCATTTTTTAACTTAACGATACAACTGTCTGTTTGAGCAATACAGTTCAATGTCATGAATATCTGGATCATGAGTGCTGAACAAAAAACAAGTAATACTTTTTTCATATTAATTAAGTTTGGCTATTTCAATTTGAGATTAATTTTCCGAAGGAATCTAAATGCATGTATATGACTTTGTTCGAAATAAGATTTTGCTTTAACAGACCAATAAGACCAATGCTTCCATCAGGCAGATACACTGCATCAAATCCCTTTGAGGGAACATCTGTGTTTATTACTCCGGACCAACTCAAGGACAGATCCGCATTTAATTTAAACATTGCCAAATCGTTGGGCGACACAACTATATTCGAGGGTAACTGATTATTGCTGCCGACAACTAAATATCCACCGTCAGGTGCTTTAATTATATTTTTAACAGTTGTAGGTGTTGCAGCAATTCGTGGGTAGAGAATTTCCTTTTCAAATTCTCCGGTGAGCGAATACGTTCTTGAAAAAACATCACCATAACCTTCAACAGACGAATTTTTTGACTTTGTTCCAAACAATACTATTTTATAGTCTGCAGAATATACGAGACCTGCAGATGTCTCAAAATGTGAAGAGTCGTAGTTGTTGGAATACCAACCTCTTTCTGCATTAGCATTTAATGACCTTACGAAACAGTTCTCAATCATTTCATCATATTCATCATAAGTAACTCCCTGAATAATTATCATCGAATCATTAGCCTGGATAAGCCTATCAAATCTTTCTCCATAATTAAGTCCGGATCCGTAGTGATTAGCATTGGGAATCGGAACACGTTTATGGAATAATTCAGTCAAAGAAGAATTTGCTTTCCATATATAATACCCCCAACTATAAGGTTTGTAGACCACCAGGTATGTGTCATTATATTCAGCAAGAGAAGGCTCCTGATCTATTACACCCACAATAGTTTGTATATTTCTGGATGAAATCAATTCTCCGTCATCACTTATTTCGTAGACAGAAAAATAATCAAATCCAAGAGCCGATGCGCAAACAATAAAGCCTCCTCCACTTCCAGGTACAATATTTACATATTGATATACAGTATCAGATATAATTACATCTTTCAGTTTGTTACCGTCGTTGCCCAGGAGAAACAATTCTTGTCTGATGATCGGATTCTGAATATTTCCCGAGTTGATCCATCCAAGTAATTTACCATTTACTGACGAAACTATTTTTACTTGCTTGGCCTCACTAAGAGTAGGAATGATCTTTACCGAAGAGCTTACTGAGGTATTGACATCATCTTTCCTGCAAGATGAAAGCGTACCACAAAGCAACAGGGTAAATAATATTAAATTATATAGTTTATTATTCTTTATCATAAGAACAATCGATTTAGCTTTTATTTCCATTTGATCAGGGTCAATTTATTAGTTGGTCCGTTAAAGCTTTGTATTCTTCCCATTGAAACAAAACCACCATCAGAACTAGCAACGGATGAGAAAAAGAAATCTGAATAAAACTGCTGTAGTGAGAATCTACTTGTTACCTGCCAATCAGTGCCTCCGGTAAGAAATAATGTTTGAGCCGCAGAATAATCATTCGTACCGGAAGCGACACCGATTTTATAAGCAGTCATCATAAACCCTGAAGCACTTCTGACACAATTAGCGATTCGGTATCCCGGAGGTAGTTTTAGCGGAATAGTATCAGTTACTAACGCATTCTGTCCCACGCGAAGGAAAGCTGCAGATTTGCTATTAACGGAACCGGCAATTGTTTGCCCCAGACTGTAGTGGGTAATAAAATCGCCGGAAAAATCCCGCATAAGGACCTTACTATTCCGATTGATCTGTCCACCGGTATGACCATTACTTTTTACACGGTAACCTGTCAGGTAGCTATATGAAGTATCCTGTGTGCCATCAGAATTTACTAAAGCGGACAACAATGAGTAGGTTGTACTGTCAACCCAATCTCCAACATCTTCCATGCCAAAATGCACAAGGAATTGTCCGTTATTTGTTTCAGTTATGCTGCTTGTACCTCTTGGTGTTCCCACCAGTTGGATAGGTCCGGGCGGGAAAGTAAATCCAAAATATTGTGACCATGCTCTTGTCAGGTCAGCATTATTCTTCACGATAAATAATTTAGTCGAAGTACCTGTTGCATTAGAACCGGATACAAATCCGTTCCAAATACCTGTAACTGCAACACCATTGTCTGCGGTTGCAAATAAGGTTGCATTTAGCACCTTTGAGGAAGCATAGATGAAATCCTTTAAAGTGTCATTGGTGGCTTCTACTGTCCCATTAGTTTTAATTGAATACAATGTCAGGAAATTCGGGAGAGTGTTTGTCAGGCTTGCGGCTAAAATCAAACTTCCGTCATTTAATCGAATCATATCTAAAGGGGAGCAATCGTCAAAGTTTTTTTGCCAAAGCAATACACCCTGTGGATCGTACTTTTTTACGACCGTCTTGTCTTCGTCCTTATTGTAATAATAAATATAAATGTTATCCTCCGGATCTGTAATGACTTTCCCGTTTTTACCTTCGTAAAATTCGTCATCGGTTGAGAATTTTATCTCATCTTCCAGTACACGGATCCATTGAATTCTGTCAGAATCTTTACTTAATGTCTCCTCTTTTTTACATGATGAAACGAAAGCGATAAGAAAAACACACAATACAATTTGAAATGCCCGGGAAAATGATGGAGAACCAATGCAGTTCTTAAGTTCATCAAGTTTTCTATTTATTACCCTGATTAACATAAACTATTTGTTTTTTAGCGAATGATAGTTACTTTAAAATTATCAGTATAATTTCCAGCAACGATCCTGACAATGTATATTCCATTTAAAACCTCCTGCTGATTATCATCATTGCAACTCCAGTGTAGTTCCTGATAGCCCGAAAGCGATCTGTCATACAAAAGGGTTTTGATTTCTTTACCTGATATGTCATAAACTTTCACGGAGACCAATTCTTCATGCGGCAGGTAGAAGGATATCTTTACAAAAGACGAAACGGGATTGGGATAAACTTTAAATATGTTGATCGGCTTAGCAGAAGTAGAAGTCTTCAATGTAAGTTGTGAATCAAACTTGAGAAGCCAAATATCACTTGTATGAATAGGGCCATGATGGCCACTTACATCGCCATCATTACTTGAAGATCCTCCTCCTGCAAATAAACTTAAATCGGATGCAAATGCAATAGCTGCCCCCCCTTCAGACGAAAATCCACCATAACAATGCTGATATATCGTGTTACCTATTGAATCGGTCTCAATAACTACAATGTCTCCGGAAATTGAATTCAAGGGATCATAATGATAAGTCGGAAAATCACTATCACTTCCCGCCAATTGACCCGTGAATGCATAGCCCCCATCAATTGTTCTTGTCAATTCAGCGCCAGTGATCAAACATGAATCTCCTCCATATGATTTTTCCCACTGAATGGTACCAGATGAATCGATATTCACCAGCCAAAAGGAGGGCCCTCCCGGAGAATTTGTCACGTCACCATCCTCAGAGAAAGAGGTGGTAATGAATGTATAACTTTCATCTGAACATATCAAGAGATCAGAACCCAATTCTAATTCTGAACCACCGTATGTTTTCTGCCATAGAATGTTTCGGGCCGAATCCAGCTTTACGATCCAAACCGAACCCCCACCTGATGATGCAGTATCTGTATTTCCAATAAGATCTCCGTCATAGGAACCCCAGGTTTCGCCGCCAATTACAAGACCATTATCACTGATTTGCTTTACAGCCGAAACATTTTCATTATCGGACCCCCCTAAACATCTTTGCCACAAGAGTGTTCCAATACTGTCAATTTTGATCAGCCAAATGTCAGCCGACGGATTCCAAGGCTCTGAACCCGGATGATAACCGGTCACATCTCCATCTGAAGAGCGAGTAGTAGCTGAAAGGATGTATCCTCCGTCAGATGATCGTTCAACAGTTCTTGGATACTCATCTCCTGTACCACCATAACACTTATCCCATTCTATGTTACCAGAAGAATCCAGCTTTACCACCCAAAGGTCACTTGAAAATAAACCCTGGTATGCGCTTACATCCCCATCGTTAGAAGTTGTTCCTGCTGAAAGAATATATCCTCCATCAGATGTCAAATCTACAGATAAAATAAAATCATAATTTGAACCTCCCAAAGTTCGCTCCCATTCAATGTTACCATATTGATCGATCTTGACGATCCAACCATCACCATTGCCATGATTACCGGTTACATCACCGTCATAAGAATAAGACGTTCCAACAAGAATGCAGCCTCCATCAGACGTAGGTTTTAAATCTGAACAAGTTTCTTCAAGTGTCCCTCCGTAAGATCTTTGCCATTGAATGACACGTTGGGCAGTTGATGAAGTAGAAATAAGAAGGAGAATCAGAAGTGAGTAAAAATATTTATTCATTTTCCTTTATTAATTTTAGAGGTGTTTAAATAAACACGCATTTACTGATTATTGTATGGGACATCCGGACCAAGAAATGTGCTCCATTCTTCAACGGATAACTTACGGGTAATTTTTGAATTGAATATTTTTTCAAACCAGGAAGTTTTAACCGGATAGCTTCGAATAGTCTTATCTGCGCAGGCTACGAAGATGTAGTTTGCATTGTCTGTTGTCAGTGCATTTAGACCACTATGGCTGTTTATTTCAACAGGCTTAAGAGACAGGTCTGAAAGCTTATACAGGTGAATGATCTTAGTAGAAGTCCCTATTATTAGTAATTCATTTTTCTCATCGATCGCTAAGTGATCAACACTGCCACTTTCATTTAGACTTTTTGTCAGCTGGCCCTTGGAATTTAATACCTGAACCTGACCTGAAGAATAAGAAGCAACAATTGTTTTTCCATTTTGAGAACACACAAGCGCCTGAACCCTGGAGCCTGGATTAGAAGAAAACTGTTTCACTTCGTCAGTTGCAAAACTATATTGTGAAACCACACCGTCTTCAGAGCCGATATACAATCTTGAAGCATCAGAATTAAAGCAAAGGGCTTTTATTCTTGCCGGAAATTTCATTGTTTTTACCGCTGCAAAATTTTTCCAGATGATCACCGAGCTATCCCTTGCACCTGTTGCTATTAAGTTTGGATCATCTGAAAAAACAACCGCCCTGATCAAGCCCTTGTGACCTGATAATATTTGTGCCTTTTGCGAAGGGTTTTTTATGTTGACAATAGCTGCAGAAAAATCATCTAAGCCCAATGCCGCCAAAGTCCCATTAGAGCTAATGTAACCTGTATTGATTGCTGAACTTATACCTATCGCCTTTGTTCTCCCCAAAGTCTGAAAACTACCCGAACTGTAACTCACTAACTCACCATCATCATAGCATGCTATTAACTTATCTCCCGCTACGACCATTGACTGAACACCGGTATTATTTTTGATCACAACAGGTTTATAATTAGGATCTATTTTCTGGGAAGCAGAAAACAAAGCTGAATAAAGTTGAGGGTCGTTTACATTCCCCTTATTTTCGCTCACCAACTTATAGGACTGAAAAGCTAACAAAGCTGACAATTGCGGATCCTCTTTTTGTTGTAGAGATTTAAAAGCAAGATTTTGTCCAATTGAAATCATTCGAAGGCGGCTGGCTTCAGACTGAGATGAATCAGCTTTTTGTTTTTGACTAAGTGCTTCTTTACTTTTTTGTTCAGCAAGTAACTTTTGTTTGAGTGCCTCCTGCTCCTGTGTCATTGCGCGGATAGCCTCTTCTTCTGCTTTTGATTTTTGAACTTCAGCAAGCTTTTTTTGTTCGCCTGCAATATTAGCCTGTAACTCGGCAAATGATTTGGCATCCATTGCCTGCTTTGAAGCATTTAATGCCATTTCCTTTGCTTGCTCTGCTAATTGTTTCTCATTAAGAGCTTCCTGAGTTTTTTGTTCTGCAATAGCACTATTTTCCTTTGCGGCTTTTGTCTGGAACAATGCCCACGTAGTGAGGCCTGAGACAATTATAAGGAATGCGATTACAGCTGATCTGATCAAGGTACCTCGTCTTTGTTTTCGCAAGGCTTCAGCTTTTCGTTCACTTAGACTTGCATCTAAAAAACTATTGGCTAAATCAAAATCCTCATTGTATTGTTTTGCCCAGTATTCGTTAGGCTCAGTCCTTTCTCTCCAGTCCAGTGCGAGCTGTAACTCAGGATCCCTCCACAAACCGGCCTGACCTGACTTGTGCAAAAGAGCCGCTGAACACAATCGCTGATAAAGTTCGGCTGATTCAGTTTCTTCATCAACCCATTTTTTCAAACGCTCCCATCCTCTCATTAAACTTTCATGAGATATATCAAGGACTGTGGATTCTGAAAGACTGATATCTTCTGCAGGTAATATAAACGTTCTGCCAAATTTTCTAAACGGAAACAATACTTCTGATAGTTCGTCAAATGAAGCTCCGGTTATTTTTAATAGATTAAATACAGAAGTTGGACGCCTGACTCCTCTGTTCTCTCCTGCTTTTACAGTGAGACTTTTAAAAACCTGCTCTATTAATTTTTTTTGTTTTTCATTCTTTAATTCATTGAACGCTTCATCAGCATGAAATGACAAAGCGTGCTTCATGGTACCCGTCATTTCGTAGTGACGAATATCCATCGGCTCACCTGTTTCGGCAGTTTCTACCCATTTGTCCCATGTTCTCATAAGAGCATGTTGCAAGACAGGCAATTGATCGGGATTATCTCCCAGATCATTTGTAACTTGCTGCACCAGACGAGGAGATATTTTTCCATTTGCATATTGAACCGGTCCGGTAATGACAAGACGGTTTTCTTTTTCGTTCAGGCGAGGTACGAGATAATGTCCATCGTTGATCGCTTCGGGCAAACCTTCGAAGCGAACACAATCTCCCAGAAAGTCGGATCGAATGGTTAATACCACATAAATTGGAACATCTCGTTGCCGGACTGCGTCAATGATAAGGTTGACAAATTGCTCACATTCCGCATCATTTTTCTCTATCCCTTCACCTGAAAATCGGAAAGTTTCTTCAAACTGATCCAGAAGAATTAAAAGATTTGTGTTTTCCGGTAAGAGATTTCTGACACCCTGAACCAATCCCAATGAACTTGCACGGAACAATGAGTCCATATGATCAATTTTTTCCTGATCCTTTTTGGGATCATTTGATCCGAAAACACCATTTTTAATGAGTGATTTAGCAAGATTGTACACAGGAGTATTTCCCGGTTTCATCGATGCGATAAGCCATCCTCTTTTTCCATCATTCATTTTTCCCTGATGGATAGAAGGCAAAAGACCTGCACGTACAAGGGAAGATTTTCCTGATCCCGAAGTACCAACTATAGCCACAAAATGATTTTGTTCCAGTTTACTCAGCAAATCTCTGATATGCTTTTCACGTCCAAAGAAAAGATGACTTTCCTCGTAGTCGAAGGAACGTAATCCCGGAAACGGATTTTGTAAAGTTTGTGACATAGATCAAAACTTCTATAAGTTATAACTATTCTAATACTTTTATTGGCAATGCAATTTTTAGTTCACTACCCTTTCCTATTTCACTTTTAACAGTCATATCTCCTTTATTTCCTTTACAAATGATATCGTGACTAATTGAAAGTCCAAGGCCGGTTCCATCACCTGTCGGTTTTGTTGTAAAGAATGGCAGGAATATCTTACCCAGAATTTCCTCCGGAATACCCAGTCCGTTATCACGAATGAGGATATTGACGAAACCGTTTTCAGAATAAGTGCGAACATTCAAATGTGGTGAATAAGAATTGATTAAGTTATCACCTGAAGAAGACATGATTTTTTTCTTTTTTTCATTCATGGTATAGAATGCATTATTAAAGATATTCAAAAGAACAACACCAAAATCTTCAACCACTATGTCTATCTTAGACAGTTTAGCATCCATATTTTTTTCCAACTCAAATTCAAATCCATTCACTTTATTTGAAAATCCATTTGAGGCTATTTGCAAAAATTCATCAATGGCCTTGTTTACGTCAATCGTACTTTTCTCTCCGGTTCCATTTCTACCAAGCAACATCATATTTTTAACTATGCCATATGCCCTTTGCCCATGAAAATATATTTTGTCAAGGTTGTTCAGCAATTGCCCTTTGAGTTCCATTTGTTCTTCGATGGATTCGGTAAGATCAATTTCCGGCAGGAGTTCTTTACTAAGCTGTGAAAAATTGTTTACAAAATTCAATGGGTTTAATATCTCATGTGCAACACCTGAAGCAATTTGACCTAGTGAAGCCATTTTTTCATTATGGACAAGTTGGGCCTGTGTATCTATCAGTTCTTTATGTATTAATGCATTCCCTATTGCAACGGCGGTATATGGAATAATGGATTTGATCATTTCAATATGATAATCATTATAAGCATCTTTCTTAAAGCTCATTACTGAAATTGCCCCAACTTCCTTATCATATCTGTAAACAGGAAAAGTAAGAATCGATTGCGGTATCCTTCCATCAGCGAGGGTAAGAGGTTTAAAAACATAACGATCGTAGTTTTTTTCAGCATCCCCCAGGATTACTTCTCTGTTATTCTGTAGACTCCATTCAGCTATATGGTTGTTATACCCATTATCAATTTTAACATTAGATAAGATATCCCACTTACTTCCCCTCCATGAAAATATTCCTAACTCAAATACTGCCGCATCCATCATAGAATTAACCGTTTGATAGAGGTGATCAAATGTATCTTCCAATTTTAAAGAAGATGTCAGATGCTGGCCTAGTTCATTTACAACTTGCAGATTATCAAATCTTACCTGTAGTTTTTTAGCCTTCTCCTTAAGTTCAGTATCGATGTCTGTTTTTTCGACAACAGTACTTTTTCGATCTGCCAATCCTTCGATTCTTTGTCCGATAGATCTTAGTTCATCAAGAACACTATTAGGTTTATTATTTATTGCGTTAGTACTTTTGTTCTCTTTGCTAAACTCAGAATGAACTTTTTCGATTTTAACATTAAGATCACTACTGATCTTTTTTAATTGTACCCGCAGAAAAAGTGCTGCCAGGATAGCCCCTGCTGCAACTAATAAAATATAAGATAAGATCTGCATCATAGAATACTACAATTTGATGAGACAAATCTAAATTTAAGTCAAAATCCAATATGCTGCAAATGTATATTTGGTTGTTTTGAGTGTACATTCGGAATCACAGCACCGGTATACCAAAAAAGAATTGGGAATAAAAGTGGGTTTTGAGTCAAATTTTGGACAATGCTTCCATAAGAGCGTCTTTTTTACTCCTTGCAACTGTTATCGTGCTGCCATTATAAAGTACAACATGCCCACCTTCGCTCCTTATAAACTTACTTACATGATTCAGGTTGACCAGATAAGAATTGTGTACCCGAAAAAAAACTGAACCCTCTAACATCTCTTCAAATTTTCCGATAGGCTTACTGGCTACAATTGATAAATCATTGTTCAAATATAGTGTTGTATAATTCCCTTCTGATTTAAAGTATAATATTTTACTCAAATCAATAAGCTGAACCCCATCAGAAATTGGAACGCCTATTTTCTCAAGTTTTTTATTTCTTTCTTTTAGATTATCTGACAACAGATGAAATTGCGACCTGCTTGGAATCGTACTTTTCTTAATTGCCCTATCAATAGACTCTCTTAACTCCGAGGCTTTAACAGGTTTGAGTAGAAAATCGAGAGCACTTGCACGTATTGCCTGGATTGCATACTTATCGATCGATGTGGTAATAATAATTTGAAATTCTATTGCAGGAAGCAATTCCAACATTTCAAAGCCCGACATTCCCGGCATAACAACATCCAGAAAAACCAATTGGGGCTTGTGCTTAAGTATGGCTGCCAGACCATCTGCACCTGATGTGCTCGTTGCCAGAACCTTTACAGGAAGTTTATTGCTATCAAACAAATAGAGAAGATCATCAATAGCTTCCTGTTGGTCATCTATAATAATCACTGAAATAGTTGAACTCATGTATCAAATCTACGAAAAATTGGAGAAAAGCATTATCTTGATGGCATTCTCCATAAATAAATTTTTAGGTAAAAACAGATGCGGTTTATAATCAGACTTGTTTTATGCTAAAAGAAAAACCTGATGACCAAACCTGATCTCCTCCGAAAGTACATTATTAATACGTTAAACTTACACCACCTCCAATTCTGACATGACTCACCAGGCTATTACAGAACTCCTTCATGATGTAGAAATATTTCAGGCAATACCAAATAATCTGATTTCTGAATTGGCAAGCAGATTAATTCCTGAAACGGTCATGACCGACAACACGATTATCCAAAAAGGTGATGAAGGTGATTCTATGTTTATTTTAGTAAATGGTAAAGTGAAAGTTCATGATGGGGAACACGTGGTAGCAAAAATGGAATCCGGAAATTTTTTCGGAGAATTTTCATTACTTGACGAAGCTCCCCGTTCAATGTCAGTTACAACATTAGAAGAAACAAAGCTCCTGAAAATCAGCAGGGAGCTATTTTTTGGACTGTTACAAAGCCACCCTGATGTCGCAAAAAAAATAATCAGCGCTTTAACGAGAAGGCTCCGAGGACAGAACGAGGCAATTATCAGACAACTTAAAACCAGAGAAGAAGAATTAAGCAGACTTGTTGATGAAAGAACCAGGGAACTTAAATTAAAAAATGAGGAGATCACGATTAAGAACCGGGAAATCACCGACAATGTAAATTATGCCAGACGAATTCAAAGAGCTATTCTACCTGACAACAAATCTATATTAAATTCCTTCAGACATTCTTTTGTATTGTATTCTCCAAAAGATATTGTAAGTGGAGACTTCTATTCTTTTTTTCCTAAGGATGAAAGTGCCATAATTATTGCAGCAGATTGTACCGGACATGGGGTAACCGGAGCTTTTTTAAGTGTAGTAGGAAATTCATTATTAACGCAAATCATAAATGAAAAACAGGTTCGTGAACCGGGAATAATATTGGATCAATTGCATGAAGCCGTCATTGATACTTTAAATCAAAGAAGCGGAGATTCAACTGATGGCATGGATATATCTGTTTGCAATTTTGATTTTAAGAACAAGATTTTACATTACGCAGGAGCGAACAGGCCCCTTTGGATAATAAGAAATGGCGAACTTTTGGTTTATTCACCCAATAAATTTCCGGTTGGAGGGATGCAGATATTACACGAAGAAAATTTCACGAGTCACAAAATTCAACTCTATACGGATGATACGTTTTACATTTTTAGCGACGGATACGCAGACCAGTTTGGTGGTGACAAAGGAAAAAAACTTATGACAAAAAAGTTCAAGGAACTACTTTTAAGTATCCGGTCAAAGTACATGACGGAACAACAGGATTATCTGGAAAATTATTTCAGAGAATGGAAAGGAACTGAAGAACAAGTGGACGACGTACTTGTTATAGGAATAAGAATTTGAATATTAGGCTCGATTGACGAAGGAAGGAAACGACAGAACTTTCTAAAGAAAAGTACTTTTAAAAAGCTTAATTAATAAAGCTACGTTTAGCTTTTAAAAATTCCGGTCAAAAAGAGAAGGCTGACAGGTATCCCATTCCCAATCATCAAATAGCTTAGGTGATGACAATGGATCTTACAGCTTAAATACTTTTCTTGTCAAGACCCGTTCTGCTGAAGAAAATTTTAAGATATATGTCCCGGCAGCAAAACCATTTAGATCTAATGAAACATTTTTTCCGGATACTGATCTTTCATATATAAGGTTTCCAACAATGTCATACACAAAAACTCTTCCTGAAGATCCATCATTAATAAAATTCAGCCTTATTAAACCGGAAGTAGGATTTGGTGTTATCGTGAGTTTGTCAAAATCTTTTATCCCATCGGTACCGGTGCCTGTATTAAGGTAAGTGATCAACTGACCGGAAATTTTATAATGTGGTTCCGTATGTCCATTATAATTATAGTTGCAGTCTGCACAGGTAGTTCCTGTAATACATGAAGGGTTGTTAGGGCTGCAATAATTCAGGTAGTTTTGCAAGCGGTATTCAAGATCTATACTTTGTCCTGGAGAAGTTATGGTTGTCAGGTCAAAAAACACAGGTAAAACATCAGCACCAGGGCACCAACCGGCTCTGTTAAATTGCCATGTACCACTTTGAGGCGAACAAGGATTTGTTGCACAATTACTTCTCCATAGTAAGTGAGTATTAGTTTCCACACCGTTCACATATAAAGAATGGATTTTCTGTGAGAACTCTGCTGCATTATCTGTATTGCCTTGTCCATGACCGGTATTAACCATTTTGAACTTCACTATCTGTGAATTTACATCAACTGTTTTGTTAACCACCGGCAGGACAGGAGGATTAATTGCATCGCCATAAACAAGATTCTCATTGTACCACAGATTTTCTACTTTGATATTATCATACAAAGTGATTCCGGCGGTAAATTCAAAGTCAAGTTTGACCAACCATCCGGGATTTGTCCATGTATCGATAAATGATCGGATAATAACTGTGTCCTTTAGCATATTTCTATAATCACTAACATCTGCCAGCCAGCCGCATGCTTTACCATAGGGGGTTATGTAACGTCCTATTTCATACCACTCCCCATTATTGAACACACTGACATTTGCAAAACGATCCCAGGGGTCACAACCACCGGTCGGACAAGAAAGCGTGATTCTCATTTCGATGTTGCTATACATAGATATGTCCTGCGGAAATAAAAATGTGTCGATCACGGTCCTTGTTCCTAATCCACTTCCATTGCCTTGATGTACATTATTCAATGTTGTGATAGTGGTGTCTGCAATGTTAGCGTGGCTCACATTAGTATTCAGTATAAGGCTAAAAATTAAAATGCAGAAAAATCCTCCGTTCGTTTTCATGATAAAATTTCTTTGGTGAAGCTATAAATATAATGAATTGGAAATTATAAATTCAAACTGCCTCAATTCGAAGACAATTCACAACATCAACTCTGCAATCGAACGATGATCTTTAGTTATTGTCGAACGAGAAAATGCAGTTGAACATGACATTACAATTTTTTAATTTCTGTTAATTGCTTATTTTTCAATATATTAACAGTGGAAAGCTTGAATCTCTGCAATGTACACCCCGGACCTCTTTCTCACAGTTTTACAAAACCTATAGAAGTCGCAAAAGCAGTACTGAAATTCACTTTAGAAGTTCAAATGCAAACATTACAATTTGAAAATAAAAGACCAAGACATTTATAATACTGCCAATGTTCCTCTAAAAAATGAAGATCCGATCAACAATATGCAGATTCCACCTAAACAGGATCTTTCCAATGCTTAATCTTAATGATATACAAGAAGGAATATTCTGATATGAACACCATATGAAAAAATTTCATTGAGCATTAAATGGTCATGCTACTTAATAAGGCTCTTACCTACCCACGCTACTGATTGAAGACCGGCAATAGATTTCCGAAGGTTTGGAGAAGGGACCACAAGGATTGCTTGATTAATGATTTCTATCAAAATAAAAATTTAGAACCGTTAATTAAAAATCCGGAATAAAACATAAGAACAGAAGTGAAATGTAATTTACTTTCAAATTGTCACTTTCGGGTTTTCACCGGACGTAATCAACAATTTCTTTGTCGCATAGTATGAAATGCCAGTTTAAACTCTTGAGAAAGTTTCGAGATGTCAGCTAAGAGTAACCAAACCTTTCGATTCAAGACAGATTTATGTTCACTCTTTTCTTGTCGGATGCATAGAGTGTACTCCGAAAGGCTGGCAGACAGATCATTATTAAAAATCACTCCGGGAACATAGGGGTATTAGCTGAGTAAGTTGTCTTATCAAGAGTAAGGCTGTAACTTGCATCCGGATGATAAACTCATATCTGGACGAAAAAACTCGTTTACAAGCTTTGCAAGATGGGGATGAAAAAGCCATGGAATCGCTTTTTCGGGAATTCTATCAAAGTTCTTGTGCTTATGCGAATACCTTTCTACATGATATAGACGAATCTGAAGAAGTTGTTCAGCAGTTATTTATCAATTTATGGGAAAAAAGGACTAGCTTGAAAATAACAGGTTCTTTTCAGGCTTACTTATATAAAGCCGTCAGAAATGCATGTTTAAATAAACTTAAGCATGAAAAGGTTAAAAAGATGCATGTAGAGGAAACCCTGAAAAGTTCGATATCTAATAGAGATGATTCAATAAATGTGATACATAAAGAATTAGAGAAGCAAATATTTAATGCTATCGAAAGCCTTCCTGAGCAATGCAGACTTATATTTAAAATGAGTCGATTTGAAGAACTAAAATATTCAGAGATTGCTGACCAATTGAACTTATCGATTAAAACAATAGAGAACCAAATGGGAAAGGCCTTACGCATTATGCGTGAAAAATTAAAAGATTATTTAGTCTTAATATTTTTAATTATGAATGAATACTTATAACCAGGAGTGAAAGACCGTTTCGAAAATATAGAAGAAATTATAGCCAAATTTCTAGCCGGAGAAGCAAATTCAGATGAAATTGCCCTGTTGGAACAATGGAAAAATGTCAATTCAGAGAATCGGAAGTATTATGACGATTGCGTCAAACTTTTTGAATCCGGAAAAGACTTTTCTAAAAGCGCTTCAGTTGATGTTGATGCTGCATGGAATCGTGTGCATGAAAGAATTTCTAAAAACATCAAGCCAAAATTAATTCCAATAAATAGAAACAATTCAAAATCTTTCTTTTATCGAATTGCTGCTTCGATAATATTAGTGGTTGGCATTGGTTATATATTATTCGAACTGAACGATAATTCAAGTTCGCAAACAGTACTAATTAATACAGCTGATACCATTAAGGCTGAATTATTGCCTGATGGTAGCACTATTACCTTAAACAAAAACAGTCAACTGGCTTACCAACAAGATCAGTTCTCAAATAAACGTATCGTAAAACTTAAAGGCGAGGCATTTTTTGATGTTTTGCATGATGAAGCCAATCCATTTATTGTTGAGGCGGGAGATCTAAAAATAGAAGACATTGGAACATCTTTTAACGTAAACGCAAATGAGAACTCAGGAATAATAATTATTTCGGTTGTGTCCGGCGAGGTTAAATTATCCACAATAAATCACCACACATTGTTGTTGAATGCAGGCGACGAGGGAAGATACGACGTAAGTAGTAAGTCTCTATCGAAAAGCGAATTCTCCGATCCAAACATTACTGCATACACGAATAAAGTATTCATTTTCGAAGATGCCGAGTTATCCACTGTTTTAAAAGTTCTGAATGATGTCTATGATGTAAAGTTAAAGACTCAGAATGCAAATTTATTGAGTTGTCGTATCACTGTCACTTTTGACAATGAGACGATAAACGAAATTGCAGAGGTTATTGCCGAAACACTTGGACTGAAGATTATCAATGATGACCACACAATATTTTTTAGCGGTGATGCATGTATTCAATAAATTCATTTCAGGTATTCTCTTTTTGTTACTTGCCCTAGGTACTACCGTTAATGCCCAGGAAAATCTGCCTTATCTTGAAAGGAAGGTCACCTTATCTGCAAGCAATGAGTCTATAGAGATAGTACTTCAGCGAATTGCTAAAGATGGAGATTTTTCCTTCTCTTATTCTCCCCGGGTAATTGAAAACTTCAAACCAATCAGTTTCAATGTTTCGAACAAACCAATTCGGGATCTACTGAATAACATTTTCGATGGTCAGGCAATTTTCAAGCAAAAAGGAAACCATATTATTATAAAAAGAAACGAAATAAAAGAAGAAATAAAGATCAACTCCTTTATAATATCAGGATATGTGACAGATCCGGACGGTTCTGAAATTCCCAACGCAAGTATATTTGAGAAGAAAAGTCGGGAATCTGCGATCACGAATAAATACGGATTCTTTAATCTTAAAATTGATGATAAGGAACACTCAAGGCAAATAAATTTATTCGTTAACAAATCCAACTACAAAGACACAATAATTTTTGTTAGCCAAACAGGTAATTCAATTGTCAACATTACTCTAATACCCGAAGAACCTGTCGAACAGGTTGTGGATTCTTTTGCCATTCAAGATAGTCTTATGCGTGCTGATCAAATGGCATTCATCAAATTTCTACTTAGTGAGGAGGCTCAAATCAATACAAAAAACATAAAGGATACAATTTATCAAAAATACCAGGTGTCATTAATCCCTTATATAGGAACAAATATGAGGTTGAGTGGGAATACTGTGAATGATTATTCTTTCAACGTGTTTGGTGGCTATTCAATGGGAACCAGAAAGTTTGAGATGGCCGGATTATTTAATATTGACAGAGATTCAGTAAAAAGCGTTCAGGTAGCAGGTTTATTAAATTATACCGGAGGACCGCTTGATGGTTTTCAGATTGGTGGATTGGCGAATGTAAACTTAAGCCCGGTACATGGTTTTGAACTTGCCGGTCTTTTGAATGTCAATTTTGATTCTTTAAAAGGTGCCCAAATTGGAGGATTGGTAAATTTTAATGCGAAAAATGTTTCAGGTGTTCAGGTGGCAGGTTTACTCAACACAAACCTTGGGCAACAAACATCGGGATCACAGACTGCAGGCTTACTTAACATAACTGTAGGTAATTCTTCAGGTTTTCAGGCTGCAGGGTTGATGAATGTATGCTTGAAGAAACATGAAGGTGTCCAAATCTCAGGTCTAATAAACTATGCAAAAATTATTAAGGGATCACAAATCGGAATCCTGAACATTTCTGATTCCTGTTCCGGAATTCCGGTCGGACTTATTAGTTACGTGCACAAAGGCTATCATCAATTTGAAGTATCTACAGATGAATTTTATCCTATCAACCTTGCTGTCCGAACAGGAGTCAGTTCCTTCTATAACATTCTTGCAAGCGGTATGAAACTGGATTCACTCGAAAACATTCAATGGTACTTTGGCTACGGACTAGGCACTGCCATAAACTTAGGAAAAAGATGGCAGTTAAATTTCGATCTGACAATAAACCAGGCACTTCGTGCAAATGAACTAAACAGTTTTTCGCCTTTATCAAGATTCAATATTACAGTTGAAAAGCGATTGTCAAAATACATTTCAATTGCTGCCGGACCAACACTCAATTACTTGTTGTATGACAATTCCGACGATTATATCATAGAACTTGCCAAAAATTCTCCTTCCGGCATCTTATTTACTTCCTCCTATTCGAATAATTATCAAGATAAAGCATGGATTGGCGGGAAATTCGCATTAAGATTTTTTTAACATTTTTTTCTGCATTCGGTGTAGGGGTGTAATCATTTTTAGTTGTCTTCTGTATATAACAACAAAATACAACTAAAATGAAAATTCAACTAAGCAACTTAACTTTTTCAATTATTATTTTTCTCATTTCCCTTTCATCCTGCACAAAGGATTGGCATGGCGTAAGGGGCTCCGGTGTCATTCTAACGGAAGATCGGACTTTGGCTGAGTTCACAGGTGTAGATTTTCAACTAGCCGGCCGGGTAAATATTGTACAGGATTCATTGTTTCATGTCTCGGTTAGCACACATGACAACTATCAAGGTTTAATACGAACATATATACGTGATGGGAAACTGGTCATCAATTCAACAAAATCACTTTATGATGACAACATCACAGTTAATGTCCACCTACCCAACTTAGACTATATCAATTTAGGAGGATCAGGAACTATTATGACACTCAATCAATTCCATTCAAGTTATATGAAAGTTCAAATAACCGGATCAGGGAAAGTTGATTATTCAGGTGATGTAAATTCTTTACATGCAAATGTTTCAGGATCAGGGAAAATCTATCTGCTAGGTTCAGCAAACAACACGACTATGACCTTGAGCGGCTCAGGAAAAATCAAAGGTTTCTCTTATCATACTGATAAAAACAACGTGACTATCAGCGGATCGGGTGAAATAGAGACATATGTAGAATCGGACTTGAAAATAAATATAACCGGTAGCGGAAAGGTTTTCTATATGGGACATCCTGTTGTTAGTCAGAAAATATCCGGTTCCGGAAAAGTAATTCATCAATAATAATACGTTACAAGTTAATATCCGAAATACTTAACAGGAAAAAAGGACATATAGAGAATATCTATTCTATTGTCAATCAGGAAATCCAAGGAACAGACACCGGGGCTTCAACAAAATTCCTTCTCACCCGGTGCTAACTCAATAAAATATTTTAAAATCATGAACTTTCAAAAAACTCCATTTATAATTTTGTGTCTGGTATTCATTTCTACACTGCACAGTCGGGCACAAACGCTCACCCAAAGCATCCGCGGAAATGTTGTTGATATAATTTCACAATCAAAGCTCTCCTTTTCAACGATCACACTTTTAAACTCAGATCCACTGATTGGCACGGTAGCAGATATCGATGGACACTTTGAATTAAAGAATATACCGGTCGGAAAACAGAGTTTAAAGATCACATGCCTTGGCTACAAAGAACAAATCATTCCAAATATTGTTGTCAGTTCAGGGAAAGAAGTAGTCTTAACTATTACTCTTGAAGAAATTGCTATTCAAGGGAAAGAAGTTGTGATCACAGATAACATTGATAAAAATAATGCACTGAATGAGTTTAGTACAATAAGTACCCGCAACTTTTCGGTTGAAGAAACTCAAAAATATGCAGCAGCAGTGAATGATCCGGCAAGAATGTCAACTGCATTTGCAGGAGTCATTTCTACTGATGACGGGAACAACACCATAGCTATTCGAGGCAATTCTCCTAATGGCTTGCTCTGGAGAATGGAAGGAGTGGAAATTCCAAACCCGAATCACTTCAGCAGTGTTGGAACTTCCGGAGGTGGTATATCAATCCTTAGTTCTCAACTTCTGACAAATTCTGATTTCCTCACCGGTGCATTTGCGGCTGAGTATGGTAATGCTTTATCAGGTGTATTTGATATGAAGCTTAGAAAAGGTAATAACCAAAAAAGTGAAAGAACAATTCAATTAGGCGTGCTGGGAACAGATCTTGCACTTGAAGGACCTATTAAAAATGGTTATAAAGGCTCCTATCTTATTAATTATCGCTATTCAACATTATCGATGCTTAATAAAATTGGTGTAGAGCTTGGCGGTGCCACAACAACCTTTCAAGACCTTTCATTCAATGTCTTTCTTCCCACCTCTAATCTTGGAACCTTCTCACTCTTTGGTTTTGGCGGTTTAAGTAAGCAATACGATTCAGCAGATAGAGATTCGACTAAATGGGAAAGTGATTATGATCGCTACGACTGGAATTTCAAATCGAACAGTGGGGCTACCGGTCTATCTCATTTTACTCAACTTTCAAAGCAATCGTATTTAAAGTCCACTATTCTACTTTCCGGAACAAGAAAGTATTATCAGGAAGCAAAACTCGACAATGTCTGCAAAGAAAGGTCACAAGGAGGAGATAAATACGATGAAAATAAAATTTCAATTAATTCAGTATTCACCAAAAAATTTAACGCAAGGAATAGTATAAAAACCGGAGTTATCTTGAATAAGCAATACTTTGATCTGTTCAGAAATTCTATAAATGAAAGCACTCAACAAATTGAAACCAATATCGATCAAAAAGGAACGGGTGTCACTCTCCAAACATTTGCACAATGGAATTATAAGATGACAGAAAAACTAACACTCAATACAGGTATCCATTCATTAGGTTTTATTGATAACAATACATTCAGTATTGAACCAAGGGTCTCACTAAAATACGACTTTAAATCTTCTCAATCGATCAGTATTGGATATGGCTTGCACCAACAAACTCAACCAATTGGGGTATACTATGCGCTACAATATTCAGAAAGCGGAAATGCAATTCAGCCAAATCGGGATCTGGGTTTTTCAAAATCACAACATTTTGTTGCTGCGTATGATCGAGCCCTGAATGAACATACGAGAATCAAATTGGAGGGATATTACCAATACTTATATGATATCCCAATCAGCACTGACTCTTCTGACACATTCAGCATGCTTAACAATGAAAATGAATATGCAACAATAGCACTAACAAATGATGGGAAAGGAAGAAACTATGGATTGGAATTGACTGTGGAGCAGTTTCTTCATAATAATTTCTACTATCTGCTGTCGGGCTCTTTGTACAATTCTGAATACAGAGCGGCAAACAATCATTGGTACAATACAAGATACAACGGAAAGTATGCACTTAGCTTTACGGCAGGAAAAGAGTTTAATACCGGCAAAGCGTTTGGCAATAGAATTATTGGCATCAATATAAAGTCGGTATTCTCAGGAGGTTTGCGTAGTACGCCTATTGACTATAACTTATCTGTTCAAAATGGCAAGACAGAATATGTAGAGTCTCAAGCCTATAGTCAAAAGGCAAAAGATTACTTCAGAATAGACACGAAACTTTCTGTTAAGAGAAATCGACCAAAAAGTACGACGACATGGAGTCTTGATCTTCAAAATGCAACTAACAGAAAGAATATTTACGGGGAATACTATGAGCCTAGCACAGGTGAAACCAAAACTATTTATCAAGCGCCATTGATTCCGGTATTAAGTTACAGAATAGATTTCTAATCGGACGATCGCACAAATTAATTGTCTCCGCCAAGAGCTGACTAGATAAAGTACTACAACTCCTCCTCTATAGTTGACTTAAATTGCCAAAATATGCACAGGGGAGTTTTAATCAAATATAGATTGGCTTACACTATTTATTTGGTTCAAACTCCCCAAAAACACTTCACCAATCTATTCAATACCATATTTAAATTTCCTTTAGAACCGCACTCACGAAAACTTATTCTTGTAGAACTTGCCACCCCTTAAATATTTCAAGTTTCATCCTTTACCGAAAGAATTTTTCCACCCCTGACATTAATATAAAATGCATTGGGAGAATTATCAATGATAATTTGAGATGGTGGCCAAAAATCTACCTGTTGAATCACATAATTAAACCTTATAAGCTCAGGTAAAAGCATTTTGCAATAAAGACTGTTAAAGTACCAACATTAATTTACAAATTAGCACAGAGTCTTCGGGTCACTTTATTTCAAACAATCTACTCTCAAAAAGTGTATAAATTTTGCTACAAATTATTCTCAATTTTTTTCGAAGAACTATCATACAGCGATAAACCAGAATTAGGTTTTACTTAATATCAAAAGCAAATGATAAAATTATTATTAAGGCGTACAATAGAATTTGTTATCGATGGCTCTGAAACTTTTAATTTAATTTTAGAAGCATAGATCTCGCAATGATATCTGACTCATTCGTCACACTGAGCCAATAAACTCCATCCTCGAATGTCGAAATATCTACCGAAAACAATTTATTCGTGACCTTTTCTGACTTCAGGCATCTACCATTCATATCCATGATAAAATAATTTGAACTGCCGGATAAGAGACCGTCATTAGTGAAATTAATCTTAAATTTTCCAGCAGAGGGATTTGGCGAAACAGCAATTAACTCACCTCTGTTACGAATTACAGGAACTCCGATAGAAAGTCCAATTTTGGCTATGAATACATCTTCCATTCCGGATGTTGACAATGGGATACCTCCAAAGGAGCCATTTGATGTTTGGATTTTACCGGTAAAACAAGCAGAGTAAATGCCTGAAACTGCAATATCATAACCTTCATCATTTTCGATAGGTATTACAGAAGAACCCGGAGCATTGCCTGCTTTATCCCAAACAATTTTATTTCCGGACTCATCTAATATTATAAAAAAAGCTTCTTTTCCATTTCCATCAGGCTGAAGAACATCTAATCCGAATTCCAATTGTTGATCAAAATCTCCGGTTCCATACACATTATGTGTATCATCAACATCTAGTCCATTTACAGAGCTGATTCCGTCAGGGCCAATGTCCACACCAAAGATGTCATTCCATGTCCTTGTACTTACATCATAATCTAAGCGAAGAATAAAACCATCGAATTCACCCGCTAAACCAGCTGAAGGAATCGTATTGTTGTCAAGAACCAAACCAGGGGAGTCGAACTTGCCACCAATATAAATATGATCAGTATCAGAAGCAGCAATATTCAAGGCAAAATCTTTAATGGTTCCGCCATAAGCTCTGGCGTTTAATAAACGTCCGGCATCATCGAAACCGGCTATAAAAATATCTTCATGCATACTGTTGACACTTGTGATGTCCACTGAGTCAGAAATAAAGTCTGTAAAGGTCATCTTATTCGTCACATCTCCGGTCAAGAAAATATACTTGTCTTCAAGAATACATAAGTCTTTAATATGACCTCTTCCGGTTCCCGCTCCAAAATCAGCAGCAAAGCCGGCCCAATTGATAGAGCCGGTACTAGAATTAAATTGTGAAACAAAAAGCTTATCAGATGGTCCATTAATCCGAATCGAATCTCCATTATCATAAAAGAAAAAAAACTGAAGCTCACCGGCAACGTAAACATTTCCACTGTGATCAGAATTTACAGAAGTCGCTTTAGAAACGTTTGTAAATGCACCTGATCCATGATTGAAGTATCGACCATATATAAAATGACCGCTTGAGTCTAATTTAATGAGATAAGGACCATCCCAATTTATCCCCTGGTAAGAATTAAGAATTGTGATTGTGTCAGCAGGTCCAATAAAGGTGACCCCATTAGTACTACCATAACCAACAAGGTAAATGTTATTCTGGTCATCAGTGCAAATATCATTCAATTCCTCTGCAATAATATTTGCAGACCAATTCAAATTGGCTCCGGAATACTTTGCAATTGCTGTGCTGTTCACGATCCCTTCGAGATAAACTGTTGAATCAAGCGATACCGATCCGGAGTATTCTATCAATATCACAGATGCACCTGAATTATCCAATGCTATCTTCTTTCCCCATTGATTATCTGTCCCTCCTACAGATTCTGCAGAATAAATAACAATTTGCGAACACAGAATATTTACATAAAACAGAAGCGCTAAAGAAGCGAGGAGTTTTTTCATAACTTTTGATTTATTATCCGATTAAACTTCAATCTGCTTTAAATTTAATATTTTTTTCTTAAATATTTTCCGGCTGATAAAGATCATCTATTTACATCACAAAAGGCCACTTTTTTAACATAACTCAGATCCTGAAAAGAAAACAAACTGCAATTTTAACAACTCTAAAACAATTTTTATGCAAATATAAAAGTGTGAAACAAGATTTTTTATTAATTTACAGTATGAGATATATCTTGTACGTTATACTATTTTTATTGCCGTTGCATTCAATCGGACAAAGCAAACCTTTTGCTATCTGGGAAGATAACATGACTTCAGACTATTGGTTTGTTTCTATAGATGCACTCACAGGTGTAAAAACTAATATTAATTCTATTCCCGGCTTGAATGCATTTGTCTCAGGAAACAACACAACTATAAATACTGATCTTCAGCTATACCACTTTATGGGCTTGAGTGGGACTGACATTAAATATTATACAATAGATATTTTCACCGGCAATGTAATTTCCAGTCCTGTTATAACAGACAATATAGTTGGGATACATTATAATTGTAATGATTCAATGTATTATGGACTGCGAGAAATAAGCAATGCATATGATTTGATTCGATTGGACCCACTTTCCGGAACCATCACCTCCATTGCTCCCGTCAATGGGATCATCGGATATATTGCAGAGACTTTTAGTTTTAATCCGAAAGAGGAGCTGTTAAGTTTCGCTGTTATTACAGGAGCGAATGCGTTTCTCAGGTCATATTCTACGAGAAGCGGATTGTTTGTACACAACAATATATTCAACGACAATGTCACTGCTCACAAATATAGCTGTGCCGATTCATCATTATATGGTCTATGGGAAGATGCAGGTGTTTACAAGTTTGAAAGAATCAATCTTTCAACCGGGACACATTCAACTGTACATGTTTTGTCAGGTGTTACTCCCGGCTATGTTTTTGAATCTGCCAGCATGAATTCAAACGGGATCTTTGTTTACCGGGGCTTCGATGGGACGAACAATACATCTATTATAAGTATAAATGCAACGACCGGTAATGTACTCAATGTAGTAAACACTTCAGACAACGCTGTTGGATTTGAAGAAAGAGACTGTTGTTATAACAGTTTGAACACAAATATAACTCTACTGAAGGATAATGAATTATTTAGAGTGTCTCCTTCTCCCTTTACCGATAAACTCAAAATTGAATCAGCACTTGATATAAGTGAAGTTATTCTTTATTCACTTGATGGTAAAATACTATTCGAACACAGACCTAATACAAGTAGTGAAACTTTATCTTTTTCAACTCCCAATTTAGAACAAGGAGCCTATATCCTAAAGATTAGTTTTTTAAACGGCCAGAGGGGCAGTCAAAAATTAATCAAGTGTTATTGAGTTTCTACCGATAATCGAAATTATTTATTTAATGATAAAAGCTCAGCCAACTGAATGACTTCTATTTAACTACAGTTCTGGCAATGCGGTCAATTTTCAATCCTGAAAACTCTTAAATACGACTATTCAATTTTATACAAGCGACCTTCATCGGTTATGACATATAGCTCTCCATTAAATCCTTGCACGATATCCCGAAAACGCTGACCCTCATTTTCCAACAATCGCTCTTCTCCAACCACAATATTATTTTCAATAATTAACCTTGCAATATGACTGCTATTCAATCCACAGATGAACAAATTATTCTCCCATTCAGAAATTTTTCCATTATGGTAAAATGTCATTCCACTTGGAGATAAAACGGGATCCCAATAATAAACCGGTTGTTCCAGGTTTTTCATCTGTGTCTGACCATTTCCAACGAGACTTCCGTTATACTCTATTCCATAACTAATCAGCGGCCATCCATAATTTTTTCCTGCTTGTATCAGGTTCAATTCATCTCCGCCTCTCGGGCCAAATTCATTAGCCCAAAGCTCCTTGCTGACCGGATGAATGGCCAAACCTTGAACATTTCTATGCCCATAGGAAAATATTTCAGGTAATACATCCGGTTTGTTGATAAAAGGATTTCCATCTGCTGGCTTGCCATCTGTTGTGATCCTGACGATCTTACCTAATGCTGAATTCAATTTCTGAGCCTGTGGTCTGGTTTCACGATCCGAACGCTCACCTGTACTCACAAATAAATTGCCATTCCTATCAAAAATAATCCTTGAGCCGTAATGCAAAACCCCATCATACTCAGGTAATGCTCTATATATTACTTTAGCATTTTCAATGTTCTTCTCATCATCTGATAGTCTTCCTTTTCCCACGGCTGTCACATTGCCGGATTTACCTTTCTCTGAAAATGTCCAATAAACGATCCTATTTTGTTTAAACTGTGGATCAACAGTCAGGCCCAATAGTCCGCCTTGTCCATTACTATTCACTTGAGGTAATCCGGAAATTTCTTGACCGATAGTGCCACTAGACTTAACAATTCTCATGTTGCCTTGCTTCTCGGTAATCAACAATCTACCATCAGGAAGCAAAGCAATTCCCCATGGTCTATTCAAACCTTCAGATAAAATGCTAACAGAATATTGAGCTTGGGTCTTTACTGCTCTAATCCGTGTTTGCCCTTTAAAGGCTGGAGAGAAATCAGAATTAGCTTTTCTATTTTCTACAGATTCACTGATTGAATCGTTTGGAAAATCAGAAACATCAGATGAGGATCGGTTTGCACATGAAAATATTATCTGCGCTAATACTAAGATAAATCCGGTGATTGCTCTATTCATGGTTTCTATTTTTAACTGTGATGTTAAAAAAAACAACCTTAATATTTCTAATAACGAGGGTAAATATAGTTCATATTTTAAAATCCAATTTTTATAAACTTACCTAAATAAATATTACTTGAATTCAAATACTGAATAAAATACAGTCCGTCATCCAGATCTGTTATAGATATCCCAAGATCCAATGTGTCAACATCACGGGAAACAAGAGTAGTTCCATGTGAATTTCTTACTAACAGACGACCGGAGCCAAGTTGATTATTTGAACTGATATGGACAATATCATTTGCCGGATTTGGAAAAATATTTAAGCCCCGATCCTGATAAAAATACTCCAAACCGGATGTCTGCTCTGTACACCAGATTACGGCATTGGACATCAGTTTATAGAATAATGTATCGCTTGAGTAATTTGACACAGCATGTCCCAATGAAGTATAAAACACTCTAGCACCTCCCGGGTGATACTTAATCCATGTAACAGCTCTGGAAGAATCATAACTATTCACCTGCATATTAGGGCCTATTGTTTGCTCTACCTTTTGAATGACGATGTTGGACGAATCAAAGTATCCATTCTCCCAATAATAATATTCTTCAGTTTTTTGCCACGGGTCAGGAATTCCTGTTATAACCGGATGGATGAATGTATGATAAACACCATAAACCGGAGTTCCGGAAACATGATTCGGATTCTGCTGAACACTTGCACCAAGCATTTCAGCATACCAGTCCCAAGCTCCTGTATTTGCTCCATTGGCCGAGGAGTGTCTGTAAGTATCACTTGCCGCATGAATACCTATAAAAGAACCTCCGTCTGCGATGTATTGTTCGAAATTTTGCTTTTGCAGTGAATCAAGTATGCCATCCCCGGATGTATTTGAAAAAATGATCAGGTCATAATTTTGAAGCGATGCCGGCGAATTAAAATTCTGACCTGTGCTGTCATCATCGATAACACATCCCAGTTGAGTAGCTATTTGCTGAAACATGAATAGCGAAACAGAACGGGTTTGGTGATCATACCCTGAGGTTTCAGTATAATGTAAAATACGATTTTGAGAGTACGATAAAATACTTATGAATAAACTACAAAAGAATATGATACACGCGGGCAAGGCTTTTAATTGGGCAAATTGTGTCCTTGGCTCTATTGTGAAAAAGGCGTGCATACATAAAGATAATATTTATCAAGGATTTTCACTCTAAAAATATTAACCTGCAACTAATTGATCATTGCCTCCAAATTGATCATCATCCGGAACTAATCACCTTAGGCTCACAAGACAGAAAAATTGATACAGGAATACATTCTTCGCGTGAGTTCCTAAGTATTGTCTTGATCAACCCAAAATCTCAGAAACAAAATTTTTAATTTGTCTTTACCATCTTCACTGTAACACTTCCTTTTGAAGTGCCAACTTTTAGAAAGTAAATTCCTCCACTTACATTGGGTGATAGGACAGGATTCGCAGAAGTCATCTCAGTCGTCAAGACCAACTTACCTAACATATCAAAAAGCGATACTTCAAAGCTGGATTCTCCGGTGAAGATAGTGATCTCATGTCCAAATGGATTTGGGAATACAAGCACCGAAGAAGATTCCGGCAAACTTTGTATGGTGGCGCAAATATCAAATGTCACTTCTACCTCATCGTGAGCTACACATCCAATGGCACCTGATCCGGTAACATCAAAAGTAAATGTTCCCAACCCGTAACCTGAACTGTCAATGAGGATGGATTGAGTTGTTGCTCCTGTCGACCATAAGTAGGAATTCAATCCGGCGCCTGCATCAAGTAAAATACTACCTGATGCACAGATCAAAGTATCATTGCCAAGAAAGATTTGCGGATTGGCAGTAACGAAGATCCCTGCTGTATCTTCATTTGTGCACCCTGACGCATCGGTGTATGAATAAGTCATCAAATGATGTCCTATCCCTGCAAGCAATGGATCGAACAAACCTGAACTGACAGCCGTTCCACTATAACTCCCGCCTAATGGGCTTCCTCCGGATAAGACTTGTACCGGTGAACTCAGACATAATTCATCAAAAGTATTCAGGCTAACAATTGGTGCGGCCAATACGGTGATCGGTTCTGAAGAATCATCTGAACATCCATTTATGTCGGTATAGGTATAGGTGATCGTGTGAGTTCCAACGCCGGCCAAAGAAGGATCAAATGTACCTGACACTACTCCATTTCCTGAATAAACACCGCCCGTCGGAGAGCCTCCTGTTAAACTTATCGGAGATGCAGATTCACACAAATCAGCAAGTGAACTAAGATGTGCACCGGGAAGTGGATTTACTGCGATATAAACAGTCTCCGATACTTCACAACCATTGACATCGGTAGCGAGTACGGAATAGTATGTGGAACTAGCTGGTGATGCATTTACCATTGCTCCGTTTGTTGATGACAAACCGCTTGAAGGAGACCATTGATAGGTAATTCCGCCATTTGCAGTCATAGTTGTGGAATCACCCAGACAGATTGAATTTGTCGTTGCAGTAACACTTACTGTAAATGCATTTGCGATGGTATTTCCTGTCAGATAATTTGTAGTGTTGTATTCAGTAGTTCCTGAAGTTCCATTAAATTCAAAAATGGCAAAATGATAAACAACACCCGGATCAAGACCTTCCACAGTGCAGGAATTAGAACTACCTTTGTAAACAGCATAGTTCCCTCCACCAAGATCATCACCATTACCGAATTCGTCATCAGCAGAATAGGATTGATAATTTTGCGGAAATGCATTTACCGGAGCGGCTTCTTTTGCAACAACGAGTCTAGAAGAACCATTTCCTGATGTCCAGCTTAAATTAATATCGGTACAATTGGAAACAGTAGCAGAATAATTAGAGGCTGCCACGGTAGGTTGGTTTGAAGATGTGCTTGTAAAATAAGCAGTCACTGTAGTGTCTCCGTCCGGGAGCCAGTGAATAGGCAAAGTGTCACCGCCCAAAGTAGTCCAACCTGCAAAAACGAATCCAGCACTGGGTTTTGCTTTTATAGTTATAGGATAATCGTCGAAGTAAATCAGGTCACAGGGATTTGGAGGAACTGTAAAACTATCAATCTCCACACTTCCTCCATGCGGAGGAACTTTGTTAATTGTAAGTTCTGAAGTTCCTGATATGTTGAACTGTTGCATAATAAACTGTCTCATGTATTGTGCCCGGCGATCAAAGAATAATTTTATGGTATCAACTTCCGTGTTCCATTCCGAGCGACTTTGATAATAACCTGCTGTATAGTAATCAAGTGTATCATTAGAATTTTTCCACTTTGTTATATGTGCCGGTAATTCATTATGAAGTCTGCTTCGGAACACGTCCAAAATTGAATCTGTTCTGTTCGGACAGAAAGTAAAGTTCATATGATTGGCATACTGAGAAATAAATTGTTTTTTAAATTCGGAACTGAGCAACATGTTATTCAAAAGAAAACGGGCCCAGGGGTTACTTGAACTTGTTGTAGCCCAGGCAAGAGTATTGTCGTCATAATTGCATTGGCGACTTGGGTCTCTTGTCAACAAATCAGATCTATCCGTATCCCACATGATCCACCTCCACTTCATGCTCAGATCTTTTGGTCTCCAAAAATAAATATTCTTATGTGGCCAGTCGGTTGAAGCATAATAAATACGTGTCTGAAAATAATCAATAAAGTCCCGGATATCAATTTGTGTCTTGATGTAATTATAATTCGATTGTTGTGATAATGAATTATTCGTGATAAAGTCAATCATATCGTTATAATTAACTGCGTCACCTTTTTTCACTTCAGCATTGCTATAAAGCAAATCAATTTCGTCCTTATCTACCGAAGGATAATGTTGATGTATATAATCCTCGTCAATCTTTTCAGTCAGATTAAGAATACCCCAATAGTCGCCATTGAGATAAAGTATAGCCGGACGGTTAGATTGATGATCTACATTCGTTACCCCTTCGAGTAAGGTATGATTAAAAGCATCACGAATGCCGGTGCTGCTCCAGTCAGAGCCGCCATTTCGCATTTTAAATGACTTATAACTTGCTATTGGCAGTTGCGGAAGAAGCTGATAATTGATACTCTTTTTTCCGAAAGCGTCTTCTGCTTCAAGGTTCAATGATTTTTGTGCATACACCCGACTAGTATTGCCGGTAATTGATAACTTAACATTCTGACTGACAACTTCAGCTCCGGAAGATTCAAAAAATTCGATGTGTGCAGGTTTTTTCCAGCCATGCCAGAAATTTGCACCATAGTAAGGATAGAAATGATCATAATCATCAACTCCAAAAGTATAGATGCCTTCAACATCATCCCAGAGGTTATCAGGATCTGTTACGACAGAAAGTATTGGAAGGTCATGTGGTCGATTGATGAAATAAGATCTCGTTGTAATCTCGCCGGGGATATAATTTGACTTATAAACTCGTGCACGCATTACCTTTGTCGAATTGATAGTTACAGGTCCGGTATATTGCGTGCCACTGGAAGATGATGGATCATCACCATTCAATGAATAATAAATAGTCGACCCAGGATCAGGAGTTGTCAGTTCAACCTGAATGCTCGATGAATAAAAACCGGCATCCATGCTTAGGGCAGCTGAACCGGTAATTCCTAAATATCCACCACCTGTATTATGATGATCGGGAGTAGGTACCGGAAAATAGCTCCATGAAGAACTTCCATCAGTAGTCCGGCCATAGCTAACATCATAAGTTAAAGCAGGAAATGTAATTGAGTCTATAATTGTGACACCGTCTGATGCAACAAGTGCAAATTGTTCTCCTGAATTATCCAGTTTAAAATTTGCATGCAACGCACCTTTATACGTTTCATCATCAAACCAAAATAGTATCTGATCTGATGATGATACTGTTGTGGAAGATGAACTACCGGACGGGATACGGAACTTAGTCAAATTGGAAAAGTCATCCGTGAAATACATTCCCGCCATGTTTATACTTGATCCGCTTGCATTGTAAAACTCTATCCAGTCTTCATGCTCATCATAGTCATCCTCATTACAGATATAATTCGCAGAACAAATTTCGTTGATCTTGATATTTTGCGCAGTAGATAAAAGTCCCTGAATGAAACAACAAAACATAATAAAACATACACGTAAAAATACTGCCATCAATAAATGTCTATAACAATCGGATTAAGTATAAAAATACAAATACAATCCGCAAAATAACGAGGAATTATCTCAATTAACATTAAATTTCCGCGAATCTTCAACATTGCATGGTGAATAGATCGACTCAAAGAACCTCTAATAGCCCATCGCTTGTAAAAGAGCTTGGAAAACGCTTCTTCGCATGATTAATCATCTGATTTTATCTGTATAAACCGGCTTGTTCATTCAAAAATTCAGGACATTAAATCAATACTCAAACAACAATCAGATCATCTTTGTTACCGAACGGATTTTTTCCCTGACAGGCTTTTCAAAATAACGATAACTTAATGATGCGGCCAAGATTAACAAGAACAATCTCAACAAGAAACAAAAGGTAAAATTGTTAACAGTGTCAAGACCCAAATAAGTGCTTAATCGATAGTCAGAAACCACTACCCATACAGGTACCTGAAGAATGTAAATCCCATAGCTTATATCACCCAAGAATTGAAATGATCTTTTCTTAAAAATGGTAGTTAGCGGGTCTGTACTCATCGAAACTAAAAGAATGAAAGGCACAAAAACTACTGCTAAAATTCCATTGTGAAAATTTACTCCCGATCTGGCCTTTAAAAGAATAATCAGTAGCGCAATTACCAATAAAATATGAGGCAAAAAGTTTCTTCTGATATCTTTTAGTCTATGTATAAAAAACAAAGCTGCCAAGTTTCCTACTAAAAATGCATTTAAATGCAAAACCGGATGATACAAGAGATCTTGCTTCGTATACAAGGGCAGTTGCACCTGAATATGAAGCATCCTGAGATTAATAAACAAATTGCTCAAGATCCAGAAAACAAAAACTACCAGTGCAACAAGTTTTAAGTTAGACTTTCTATAAATTTTATTGAGCAAGAAAGGGAACAAGAGATAAAAAAAGAATTCAACAGACAATGACCATCCCGGATAGTTGATAGTAAGCGCCTTCCCCGGTATCCATGCCTGGATCAAAAACGCATTCAGGAAGAAATCGCCAAAATTAATATTCCTAAACAGGTCGATGGCATAGAGAACAATAATTGCAAGAATGTAAACCGGGTAAATCCTTGCCAACCTGCTGATCATATATTCAACAAAGGATACGCGATTCTTATGATGATATGCAATGATCATTACAAATCCCGAAAGCACAAAAAAGAAACTCACGCCAACATTAGCTTGTTTGAAAATAAAACGCAGGTAATCATTATTAAACAGAAAACTATCTTTCCCAAAATGATAAATCACAATAGAAAGTGCAGCAATAAACCTTGTAAAAGTTAACTGATCGATTCTCAAAACCAAATGATAAACCGTTAGATTTCTTTCACAATTTATGCATTATTTGGCTAATCAAAAGAAAAATTCATTCAAAGAAAAATCAATAATGGCTAAGGCTATAAAAAATTTCAATCTTCAAAATATATTTTACTCTGCATGTCTAAATATTTATAGATAAATGAATAAATAAAAGATCTGGTCTTGGTTCTGGTATCAAAAACACCACTGCCACGATGTCCCGCATTTTCCTCATAATAAAAAATGTATGGGTTTGATCCTGTCCCATTCGCTTGCAGTTGCGAAAGGAATTTAAACGAATGAAATGGATTCACGCGATCGTCATTATCTGAAGCTACCAGTAAAGTCGCAGGATAATCTACGCCTTTTTTTACATTATGAACAGGAGAGTACTTGATCAGATTTTCAAAAGAAATTTCATTGTCAGCACTTCCATACTCATCCTCATACCTGTAACCGATATTGAATTTATGATACCGGAGCATATCCAAGACGCCTGCCTGTGAAACCACAACTTTAAATAAATCGGGACGTTGAGTCATGCATGCGCCTACCAACAGGCCTCCATTTGATCCACCCATTGCAGCCAACTTTTCACTACTTGTATATTTTTCCCGAATTAAATATTCTGCAGCAGAGATAAAATCATCAAAAGTATTTTGTTTCTGCAGCTTCGTCCCCTGCTCATGCCATCCCGGAAACTCGCCACCACCCCGAATCTGTGGAACCGCTAAAACCCCACCACTGTTTAGAAATGGGATATTCTGCACATCAAAAAACGGATATATTCCAATACCAAATCCTCCATAACCATACAATATGGTTGGGTTTTTAGAATTGAGTTTTATATTCTTCTTGTGAGTGAGATACATTGGAATGAGCGTACTATCTTTAGAATAGAAATATACCAACTCTGTGGTGAGCTCATTAAAACTAAAGGGAACAATCGTTTTAGATAAAGAAATCTTTTCTAATGTATTTAGATTGATCTTTTCTACAGCCGAAGGATTAAAAAATGAATTGTAAGAATACAACAGAACACTGTCGCCTAATGAATATGAAAGCCCGCTGAAAGAAAAACCTTCAGGAATAGTCCAGGTCTTCAATTTAGTCCCATTTGAATCATTAACGACTCCGAAGGAACGCTTATCTCCATTATACAAGGCAATTATTTTATTCTCATTAACAATAATTGCATTTTTCAGTCGCTCAGTATAATGAGGAAGAAACTTTTCAAACGCATTAACTTTTTTGGGATCGCATTTATACACAACGCCATTCTTTGCATTCAGATTTGAGACAACAAGTAGTTTATCATTCATTTCACCTATTACATTGAAATCAACACTTCTTTTATCAGAACGAATGAATGTCCTAAACTCCTCATCTTTCTTCAATGGAAGGGACTTATAAGATAATGTCCGCAATCTTTTTCCATCCTGTTTACCCAACTGAGAAAGGATCAGATAATTTTTTTGAGGAGTCACTTCAAAACTGAAATCTTCTTTCATGTCTTGCGGTGTATAAATGGCAATATCATCCTCCTGTGAAGTACCAAGAGCATGGTATTGAACAGCTTTAATTTTAATCAAACCGGTGAAAGCTTCTGCCTCATCCTGAACGTCATATTTTGTATAAAAGATTCCATTCCCTGACCAAAATACAGGACTATATTTAACAAAATTAATTGAATCAGGAAGTAATTCTTTAGTTTGAATATCCAAGAATCGAATTCTTTTCCAGTCGCTTCCATTCTTCGAAATTATAAGGGCAAGAGTAGCATTATCATCAGAAATAGAAATGCCACTAATTTCCAATATGCCGGATTCATTTAAACTTTTTGGGTTAAACAAGAAACGAGGGTCGTCATCCGGACTCAGTTTATAGTATAATGATGCAGGCTCTGACAGGTCACTGTAGCGGGAGACGAAATAATATTTGCCCCTCTTACTGATTGATGTGGACTTAATCCGGGAATAATTTGTGATGTGTTCGGCCAAATTCTCAAACATTTTATTCCCATATTTTTCAGTAACTTTCTCTTGCATCGCCAACCAATTCAAAGTTTTCTCAGAGCGAATATCTTCCAACCACCTATAAGGATCTTCCACAGCTCTACCCCAAATGGTATCGACTACATTTTCGCGTTCTGTGGGAGGAAAAATGAAAGCATTCTGAGCAAAGGAGTTCTCAACAGAAAAGCAAAATGCAAATAATAAGAGAAGATGCTTCATAAAGCCTTGTACAAATCTTTAATTGTCATGCTGAATCTACTCCGTCACAACAAACCTCTTTAAAATACGCTTGACGTTATTGCTAAGCTCAAGAAAATATAAGCCTCCGGAATACTTTTTTAGGTTAATATGCAATTGATCTGTGTCAATCAATTTTTCTTCATAATAGATTTCACCTATCACATTATAAATACGAACTGTTATTGCTGAATAATCAGAGAACTTAATATGTAATTTATCCTTGGCTGGATTGGGATACAAATCAATGTTTCCGGAAGTGAAAGCATCCTCTCTTATTCCTGTTTTCAAATTACATATTCCGGAATCCGTTGAAACACAAATGTCATCAAAAAAATAATATGCGTACCGGGATATTCCATTAATGGGATCGATAATTGAACTTAAGGAATCCTGAAAGAAGTTTCCAAGTTCAATGAACGTGTATGCTGAATCAGCAATGAAGGACCCTGATACCTGCACCCAAGAGCTTGTATCATATACAACTGAAGTTGAGAATACATGTGCAATGTTAGTTACCGTATCAGGCTGCACCAGTGAATGTTGAACGGTAGAGAACTTAACTCCAATATTATCTGTTGAATGGGCAAGGTAATTTGTATCAGGGTTTGATATCCAAAAAGAAACATAATATTTTAGACCAATGACCAAAGGTTGCAAGAGTTGAATCCCCACAAATTCTCTTTCGTTAACCTTAAAATTAGAGAAAGTAAAAAGCCCAATGTAAGCAAGCCCTGAATGAGGATTCTGATATCCGCGATTATTATAAGGAACTCCAAAATTCGGGTGGGTTGAATTTGCACAAGGATGAAAATAGTCGGGAGTTCCCCTCCATGTTTCCCAGGAACTCATGTAATTGCTTAGTCCAATCTGTTGGGGGCAATTTAGCATGTCCTCAAATCCCGGATTGCTAACCAAATTCTGGGCCTCTGATCGCACAGCAGTAATCAGAAACAGAAGAACGAAAAACTTTTTCATTGGATATATATCTATGTCACTTCAAACAAAGCTGTAATAATAAGCCTGGTTAAGAATGAAAATTGTAAATGATACTGACCCATATTCTACTCCATTGGCTATTCTATATGACAATAAAGATAATCAAATTGAAATATTTCAATGTAAATAAAATAAAATTTATTTTAATTTTTCTGAAAGCAACAAAAAAAGCAGCTCTTTAAAAAGCTGCTCTATAAACAGGAATCTGTATTATTGTATTGCTGCCAGTGGCGGCTCTGGAGCCGGAACAACATTTTGTATAGGGGTGATAGTTTTCAAATAAGCAAACATCGCCTTAACCTCATCGTCAGTTAAATTTTTATAGTTGAACCAAGGCATAGGTGGCAGTAACATACGCCCTCCATCCAAGCCTTTAAACTTCCCTTCTCTTATAGCTTTTGAAAATTGTTCTTCGGACCAATTGCCTATACCTGTAGGGTCAGGAGTAATATTACCTGCGTATGAGATTCCCCAGGGGCCTATCCAGCCGGTAAGACCGGAATTGCATGTTCCAAGACCTTGTTGTTCAATAAGAGCCCTGTCAACCTGCGGCATTTTTTCATCTGCCGGGTAACCACTTAATCTTCTCGACATATCCGGAACCGGTCCATGATCTGTCATTACTTTAGGTGAATGGCAATCGTCACAACCCATGGTAGAAACGAGGTGCTCACCCCAGGCATCCTGACTTGCGTATCCTAAGAGTTCGTGTGTAGGTTTGATTACCTCCGTTGACGTTTGTGCTTGCTGACAGGCAACGGTAAATAAAACCAATGCACTAATGATGAAGAGTTGATTTTTCATGAGTTATCAGTTTAATATTGAGAGTAGCAAATATCATAATTAGTTTCGACAATTTCCAAAAAACAATAAAAACATTTAAACATGCCTTTAGTTAGCTAAGATTGATCACCAAAAGCAAATTTCAGACCGGCTGAAGTTAAAAGCCCGGCTCGGCAACAAAAGACTCAAAACTAATAAACACTTCTGTGATCATGATAACAGTTAGTGCCTTTATTCCAATACATCCCGAATCAAATACAGAACAGTATTAAGTTCGAATGAATAAATAATGCGGTGATAAATATTTAAGCCTGAAAAAAATGTTCTCTTACAATAAAATATCTATTCATGTTCAGATTCGACCTCAAAGTCATATTCAATTATAGAATCTAATTTTCGAAAGCCTTCAGCGCCTTTTACTACGTAATAAGAAGCTCCTTTTTTTCTTGCAAGATCGATGATACGGTCATTTTCAACAGCAGAAAGCATGATGAACTCAGAACGGGGACAAAGCTCTTTCAATTTAACCAAAATCTCCAGGCCATCCTTGGATCCGGGATTTTCAGAATCGAGAAAATAATCTATCAGGATCATATCTGGTGAAACACCTGATACAACAAGTTCTTTAATGCAATCCTCACCATTGGAAAAGCCTTTTGTTGAAATTCCTGAATATTTACTGAAATATTCTGTTGCCATTTCCAATTCATTTGGGGAATCTTCTATGATATAAACGGTTCTGAGCGATTTGCGTTCGGGTGTAGAAAAGGTTAATTTGAGAGATGTCATGATAATAAATTATTGCTCTAAAATACAAAAATCCAATTAGTATATTCACCCTTCTAAATTTCTTTTCATACATTATTTAATTTTTCCATAACATATACTTTCAAATTGATATCTTTATAATTCATGAAAGCGATCACAATTCAGGAACTAAAAACCATTCATGCCCTCAGTGGTCTTCCTGATGAACACCTTCAATGGCTGGCAGAAAACTCAACACATGTTGAGTACGAAGACGGTCATATCGTGGTCAATACCGGGGAAAAGGTGGATTTTATGATGTTTATCCTGGAAGGATTGTTATCCTTTTACATGGATAAAAACGGGACTAAGGTTCACTACTACAATTTTGCAAATGATGAATCAACAGGAGGCGTTACAGGCCTGCTTCCATACTCCAGGCTCAAGACATCTCCCGGAATAATAGTCTGTGAGGGAAAATTTCGAGGACTTCGTTTGCACAAAGATCGATTTGCCGAACTTGAACAGCTTAATTCTGATTTTATTCAAAAGCTAGTAGGGTATATGACTGAACGGGCACGTTCTTTTGCAACCACTCAGCTTCATCATGAAAAGGTGAGTGCTTTAGGCAAACTTGCGGCAGGGATAGCACATGAATTAAATAATCCTAGTAGTGCGATTGACAGAATCTCGTATGAACTTGAAAAAAGGTTAAAGAGCAACCTTCGTTTAACAGAGAACCTATTAAAAAACAAAATCAATTTTCAACATATCCAGCAAATCAGCGAACTTGTTGAAGCAAAAGAAACAGATTTAAACAGCAGGAAAAAGTTAAGTGCATTACAAAGAATGCAAAAGGAAGAAGCGATTGCCTCCTGGTTTGAATCACAAGGACTATTGGGTAATCATATGGCAGGTGAAACGTTTGCAGACGCCGGATACGACGAAAATGATCTTGAATGGATCCGGACAGAAGTAGGAAAGGATGCCTTCATACAGGTCGCACATTGGCTGGAAAACCTATTAAGTTCCCGTCGTCTTATGCAAGATCTCCATGATGCATCCCAGAGAATTACTAAGCTTGTGGGTGCCATCAAAAGCCATGTTCACATGGACAGGACCAATGAGCTGCAGCCAACAGATATCAATCATGACATAGAAAATACGCTGACACTATTAGGCCATAAAATAGTTGAAAAGAACATTAAAATTGTTAAAAATTTTTGCACAGATCTGTCAGAAGTGCAGGTTTATATTAGTGAATTAAATCAGGTTTGGACTAACCTTATAGATAATGCTATTTTTGCCATGGAAAAAAACGGAGAGTTGAAAATTGAAACTGTCTGTAACAGCAAAAACGTTAAAGTCAGCATTATTGATAACGGATCGGGTATACCTAAAGAAATTATGTCAAGAATATTTGATCCTTTTTTTACGACGAAAAAAGTTGGAGAAGGAACAGGAATCGGTCTTGATCTGGTAAGCAGGATCATCAAGCGGCACAAAGGAGATATTAAAGTAAATTCTAAACCCGGTCGCACGGAGTTTATTGTTTGCATTCCGGTTAATTAATATGATGAACATCGCATGAAATTACCATTTATTATACTTGTTGATGATGACGAACAGGTTTTAAGGGCAATCCTGCGTGATATAAGATCTGAATATCGCGATGAATACAAGATCGTGGCCAGTGAATCGGCACTTGAAGCTTTGGAATTGATTAAGGAATTAAAACTTAAAAATGAAACTGTCGCATTGTTCATTTCTGATCAGAGAATGCCCGAGATGGAAGGGATCGCTTATCTGGAAAAAACAAAAGAAATTTATCCGGAAGCTAAACTATTATTATTGACAGCATATACAGATATCGAAGCTGCTATTTCTGCGATCAATGATTTGAAACTGGATTACTACCTTTTGAAACCATGGAATCCGCCTGAAGAAAAGTTATATCCGGTGCTAAACGACTTATTGGAAGAATGGCATTCCACCTACAAACCGGATCATGAAGGAATAAGGATCATTGACTTTCAATGGTCTCCAAAATCACACAAGATCAAGGAATTTCTTTCAGGAAATTTGGTTCCTTATCATTGGCTGGATATTGAAAACAATGAGGAAGCTGAGAATTTCAGAAAAAGTACAGATACTTCTCTGAGCAACCTTCCTTTAGTCATCTTCAAGGATGGAACTTTTATTTCAGATCCCGGAATTCCGGAACTTGCTGCACGTATCGGGCTTCAACAGAGTGCAAACGATAAGATGTATGATGTGCTGATCATTGGTGCCGGACCGGCCGGTTTGGCTGCATCGGTCTATGGGTCATGTGAAGGTTTGAAAACCTTGTTACTTGAAAAAAACAATCCGGGAGGACAGGCAAGCAGCAGTTCAAGGATAGAAAATTATCTTGGCTTCCCTACCGGAATTTCCGGAGCAGAATTATCAAGAAGAGCCATCACACAAACATTGCGGTTTGGTACAGAAGTACTCACTCCAACAGAAGTAATCGGTATCAGCGTTCAGGATGGATACAAAATGGTAAAGTTAGCCGACGGCTCAGAAATTCACGGTCGCGCAGTAGTGATTGCTACCGGTGTGGAGTATCAAAAATTATCTATCCCCGGAGTTGATAATTTTACCGGAGCAGGTATATATTATGGTTCGGCATCTGTCGAAGCGCATGCCTGTAAAAACGAAATTGTTTATATAGTCGGCGGAGGAAATTCTGCATGTCAGGCAGCTATGCATATTTGCAAATATGCCAAAGAAGTGAATATACTTATAAGAAGGGATGCCCTCAAACATGTTGCAGCCAATTACCTGGTTGAAAACATAAGTAAGACACCCAACATAAATGTACTGCCACAAACTGAGGCCATCGAAGTCTTTGGTGACAATGTTCTCGAGCAAATCACTTTAAAAAATAATGCTACAGGCGATACAAGAAAAGTTCCTGCTAAGGCACTTTTTATATACATTGGAGCAAGGCCCGGTACCTCCTGGCTTAAGAATATCGTTCGAAAAGATGAAAAAGGATTTATAATAACCGGCAGCGCATTGAAGAAGGATAAATCGTTCGATACCTACTGGAAATTAAACAGGGAACCATTTATTCCTGAAACAAGTGTTCCGGGTATTTTTGCATCAGGTGATGTCAGACATTCAGCGTTGACGGGCATATCATCAGCTGTCGGCGAGGGTGCAATGTCAATACGTTTTGTGCGGAAATATTTGAGTGAAATGTAAACCATTTAATATATTCATACTATGAACCGATACATGATAATCTCCAAACATACAGCAGAAGACTGCAGGAATGCGGTAAAATACTTTGCTGAATTTCATTCAGGATACATTACACATTTCGAGTGGGGCTGTAAGGATAACGACCACAAAGCCTATGCAATCATTGAAGCAGAAAGTCATGAGCATGCTAAAATGGTAGTGCCACCGCTCCTGAGAGAGAAAGCCAAGGTCGTAAAATTGACTTATTTTTACCCGAAGAAAACCGGAGAGGAAGATATTCATAAGGCAGACTGACTAAAGGTTGAATAACCGCGTCTGAAATTCCTTAAACGGAAAAGAGGATAAAAATCGCCGGCCAATCAGAAAAATATTGTACGATTCAAATTCCGGGAGGTACAATTAGCCTTTTAACCTGATTTAACATTTCTGCATTGAATGCATGCCTATTTAACTACCATTCAACGTAATTATTTCTTTACTTCGTAGGCCATAAATTCTTCCAATGCGTTACAAAATTCTTTTGCTGGTTATTCCGGTAATGTTCATGTCATTGTCTGCTTTTAGCCAGACAAGTTCGATTTCCGGTCACATTGCAGACGAAAAAAATCAATCACTACCCGGAGCGATAGTACAATTACATTCTGCAAATGATTCACTCTTGTCGAAAGCGAACCTCACAGATGAAAATGGTAATTATACTTTTAGCGAGACAAAACCCGGTTCCTATTTCCTCAAAGTGTCCATGCTTGGATTTCTGGGTCACCAAAGCGATGTATTTGATTTTAGCGGCAGTACAAAAGTGATGCCTTCTATTTCGCTTTCAGCAGGGGTAGTTTCTCTGAAGGAAGCTCAAGTAACTGCTATCAGACCATTGGTTGAAGTAAAGGCGGATAAGACAGTTTTTAATGTTGAAAACAGTATAAACGCTACCGGAAGCACAGCACTGGAACTACTTCAAAAAGCTCCCGGAGTAGTTGTAGACAACAATGATAATATTATGCTTAAAGGCCGGGGCGGTGTACTGGTTCAGGTTGACGGAAGAGATATGCACCTTTCAGGGGCTGAACTTGCAGATTACCTGAGATCGCTTAACAGTACAGAAGTTGATTTAATCGAACTGATCTCAAACCCTTCCTCCAAGTATGAGGCAAAAGGCACTGCAGGTATTATAAACATCCGATTAAAGAAAAATAAAAATTTCGGAACAAACGGCTCTATAACTATTGGCTATGCGACAGAAGTATATTCAAAATACAATGCGGCTCTATCGCTTAACAGTCGTTCTAAAAAATTTGGGTTCTTTTCAAGCTATGGAAACAACTGGGGGCAAAGAAGAATGAGAATGAATTTTTACCGTGAACAATTCCCGTATGTGTATAATGCATCATCTACATTTATTAACAAAGGATTAAAGCACAATTATAACACAGGTCTGGATTATTATCTGAATAAGAAAAACACTTTAGGAATCATGCTAACCGGAAACCACAGCGAGCCTAAAGGATCAAACATGAGCAGGAACAGGATCAGCGGATTTAATTCCGAGGTTCCTGACAGTATACTAATGTCGGACCAGACAAGCACCGGTCATAACCATAATGTAGCTTTGAACCTTAACCATCGCTTTAACAACAATGCAGGAACAGAATTAAGTACAGATCTGGATATCGGCTACTATGATGCATATAAGAACAATTATCAACCCAACTTATACACATTACCTGATTATACTACTGTACTGTCCTCTGCAAATTACAGGGCTGTCACTTCAACAGTAATCAATATTTATACACTCAAAACGGATTACTCAAAAAATATTTTGAAAGGAAAACTTGGCGCAGGATATAAAGTTTCATTGGTCCATACAGATAATGATTACGACTTTTTTAATGTTAACAGTACAAATGAAATCTTAGACCAAACCAGGAGTAATCGTTTTACATACGATGAAAATGTTTTTGCATTTTACCTCAATTATCAGGCAAGCTGGAAAAAGTTTCAGTTTCAGGCAGGAATACGAACAGAATACACATCAAGTGAAGGGGATTTGAAAAATGCTGCGGATACTGTAGAAAATAAAAATGTTACCAGAGATTATACTGACTTTTTTCCAAGTGCAGGAATAACATACACCTTCAACAACTCCAATTCAACTTCATTAATTTACAGCAAACGTATAAACAGACCAAATTACCAGGAGTTAAACCCTTTTGAATTTAAACTTGACGAACTCAGCGGAAGAAAGGGTAATCCATTTTTAAATCCGCAATATTCAGACAAAATTGAATTGTCGCATACGTATAAATATTCAACAACTCTGAGTGCCGGATACAGTCATACAAGAGATTTCTTCGCTCAAATCACAGACACGCTAGGTAATGGGAAAAGTATCCTTTCACCACGTAACCTTGCAACTGAAAAGATCTTTAACCTTAGCCTCTCATCTTATCAACAACTGTTGAAATGGTTTAGTGTTTATTTGAATATGGGGCTAAACAATCAAGTGTACAATGCTGACTTTGGCAATGGAAAGCGAATCGACAAAAGCGTAACAAGCTTTAATCTTTTCGCCCAAAACACCATAAAGCTTCCTCATAATTATAGCTTAGAAATTTCCGGATGGTACAATAGTGCGGGTGTTTGGAGTGGATCCTATGTCACCAAACCCAATGGTTCGTTAGATATAGGAATTCAAAAGAAGCTATTCCACGATCAGGCAACTTTAAAATTGTCATACTCTGATATATTAAAAACAGCACCATGGGACAGTAAAAATGTATATGGTGGAATAGTTATTAATGTCAATGGTGACTGGGAAAGCCAGCAATTTCGTGCCTCTTTCACCTGGCGCTTTGGCAACAAACAGGTTCAGAACGTGAAGCAAAGAAAATCGGGAAGCGAATCTGAGCTGAAGCGTATTGGTTCAGAATAATTCTTTAAAGGAAGAGCCAATCTTATGTGAACACCGGATCTAACTATATTCAAGCTCCTGTGTTGATTCACGCCATTTCAAACTTATTAATTTCGCTGTGCCAATTTTTCTTTTCAGACTTTATAACACAGGAAAATATTCCCTATTTTCAAAAAGTATTTGCCAAAATAAAATACCGGATATGAATTTTTAATCTAAAAATATTTTACTATATTTCATGAATTGCATTGCGTAAAACTCTATTATTCAGAATCACTTATATTAAATTAGTGGTTTAATGAGAATTTGAGCATCATTAATTACAATAGTCAACAATTGCATAGCCACAGCATGCTTATTGTATTAGTACTGTAAAGGTTTTCTGTGATAAAAAACAATATATATATCAAAGACGCAAAATCCAATCAATCATTAAATCAATCTTAAATTTTCATACTCTTAAAACAAATTACAATGGACACAAACACATTTAAAGAAAATGCAAAAAAGACGATAGACAAGATCTTCATGCAAATCGATGAACTTGAAGCAAAAAAAGATCTTGCAAAGGCAAAGGCCAAAGTTGAATATACAGAACTAATAAACAATCTTAAGTCAAAGAAATTTGAACTTCAGGAGAAATACAAAAATCTCGAAAAATCCAGTGAAGAAAAATGGGATTCAGCAAGCAAAGACTTTTCAAAAAGCGCTGAATTCTTCAAGGAAGGAATCTCGAAAGTAGCTTCCATGTTGAGCTAAGATTCTATCTGATAAAATATACTTTTCATTGCCATTACTGTTTCAAATATTCGGTATTGCATCAATTGTGCTTATTTCGAAACAGGAATGATATCATTCTATGCTTAACTTAGTAAATACTTACCAATAAGTACATACACTGAATCTTCTACAACACAAAAATGGCCGCGGGCTTATTGCGTTTGCATTTTACTTTGCGGAAGGAGCACCTATCGGATTTATCTGGTGGGCAATGCCAACTCTGCTTAGGCAACATGGTATCGAAATAGATATAATAGGCCGGTTCACGGCAATACTCACCCTACCATGGGTGTTTAAATTTTTATGGGCGCCTCTAATTGATGTGTTCCGAAGCAAAAGTTTTGGATACACGGGATGGATTGGACTATCACAATTACTTATGTGTATCACCTTATTGCCATTGGTTTTTATTCCACTGGAAGGAAACTTAATGTTATGGGGCATCCTGTTATTTTTTCATTCCATTTTTGCCGCTACGCAAGATGTTTCTGTTGACGCATTGGTGATAAACGTAGTTGCAAGCAAAGAGAAAGGCATGCTCAACGGGCTGATGCAAGCCGGAATGTTACTTGGACGAAGTTTGTTTGGCGGAGGCGCATTGCTGATCGCTTCCTCGTCCGGATTACATATTACCATTGGTCTCATGATATTGGTTATTTTTTCCACGTTGTTGCTTTTGAATTTCATTAAGGAACCTCAGCATGTTAAAGCCGAAAACAAACGTGTTAATGAATTTCAAAAAAACCTTATTGCAAGTTTCAAACCAAAGTCAACCTGGTACGCAATTGCCTTTGCACTGACGGCAGCCGCTGCATTTGAAGCTGTCGGTGCAATGGCCGGACCATTTATGACTGATAAAAAACTTAGCATAGAATCAATCGGATTCTTTTTTGGCCTTCCGGTTGTACTTTCAATGCTAGGCGGTGGATTGTTAGGAGGCTATTTTTCAGACAGAATGAAGCGTCGCCTTTCTACAACATTATTCCTTTGTGGCTTTGTATCCATGGCAATAACAATTGCGGTGGTTGGATATATATTCCCGGACAGCCACTCCCCGGTTTGGGTCTCACTATTCATCCTGATGTATTTCTCTATAGGGATGTTTACTGCAACATCCTATGCATTGTTCATGGATGTAAGCAACCCTAAACTGGGCGCTACTCAATTCAGCACTTTTATGGCGGCTACAAATGGTTGTGAAGCATGGGTTGTCTGGACCGCAGGAATTCTGGCTGCAAGTTATAGCTATAGTTTAGCCTTTCTAATAATGAGTATTGTCTCTTTAGGCAGTTTGCTTTTTTTAAGAAAGATGAATGTGTAAAAGGTACGACTAAACCTTAACTCAACTTGTTTATAAACCCAAGCTGTTTTTTTAAAACTTCAGCAAGTACAATAAAAGTGATCCCGTATAAAACATTTGAAGACACTACCTAACCAAAGTTACCGAACCTTTAAACTCATGCTCTATGCCCATGTAATCGGTAACCTTTGCTATATAAACATACACTCCTTCCAGTCCTTCTTTCTCTCCATTCTTGCTAATTCCATCCCAGGACACCGGAAAACCGGATGCATTGAATATTTCAACTCCCCAACGGTTAAATATTTGTAACTCTAAGTTTCTGATTCCTTCTCCATTCGGTGTAAATTGATCGTTCAGTTGATCTCCATTCGGTGTGAAAGCATTAGGAAAATAAACTGAAAAAAACGGCTCAACATATAATCTGCCATAAGATGTGTCATAACAATTGTAGGAATTCATCAATATCAACTGCACGTTAAAACTACCGGTGTCAGTATATGTATAAAATGGATGGCGTAAATTTGAAACTCCTTTACCATCTCCAAAATCCCATTGATAATCGAGCCCACCTTTACTTGTATTTAAAAAACTAACTGCTGGATCCAAAATGCTAACCAATTCCGGCTGACAAACGAAGCTTGCTTCAGGTAATGGAAATACCGTAATATCTTTAATCTTTTTAGTGATGCTTGAACAACCGCTATCAGACCATGCAGTAAGAGTAACATCGTATGAACCCGGATGTCTGTAAGAATGATGAGGATGTTTCGTAGAATCAAAACCTCCATCACCAAACTCCCAAAACCAATTGCTGATTACTCCTGTTCCAATAGTAGAAAGATCTGTGAACAGGGTCGGTTGTAATGCACAAATATTTTGGGTCTCAAACTCTACTACCGGAATCTCATTGACGGTCACGTCGTAATTCGTACTATCAATACAACCATTGCTTGCTGTTGCAATTAATCTGACGGGATAAGTTCCGGGACCAATATAAGTATTGACACCGATAATGTCACCGGAAATATTTCCATCACCAAAACTCCATTGATTGAGTAATATTGTACCTGTTGATATCGAAGAATTATTTACAAAAGTTGTAGGATGATTTGCGCAAACTTGTGATGGTGGTGCGAACTGGACAACAGGTACCTCATTCAAGTATACCATAACTGTATCATTGTTCGTACAACCATCAATGCTCGTAACTTCCACTATATAAGTGGTAGAAATTGCAGGTGCAACCAGTATAGCAGCACCAGTACTTGCACCGGGATTCCATTGATAGGAAAGTCCGCCGGAGGCAGTTAATGTTGTAGAATAGCCCGGACAAATGTAAACATCGGCACCTGCATTGGCCACAGGCAATTGATTG
>Ga0116143_10000587_pt1 | contig 49968 bp, 32 predicted proteins | sample AD_UKC034_MetaG_FD_89745 | JGI IMG/M metagenome (GOLD analysis project Ga0116143, IMG submission 89745) | Active sludge microbial communities of municipal wastewater-treating anaerobic digesters from USA - AD_UKC034_MetaG | ecosystem: Engineered > Bioreactor > Anaerobic > Digestate | place: USA... | reverse complement strand
TTTATTATGCCTGGCAATACACCTATGATCTGCCGGCTTCTGTAGTCTCCGGGATCAGAGACTACACCAGAAGCTTTCACAATATAGATTTTTCTGCTGAATCGATCCGGTTGAATCTGCCGAAACAGAAAATCAGTGCCAGAAAACTTCAGTTGCGCATTCCCGGGGCCAAAGATTTTGCCGTTCTCGATGAAGTCAGAGTTTTTCTTGCTTCGGGAACCGGGCCGCTCGATCTCTATTTCAACCAGTTTGCCGTCGAACGGGTCGAAGTTGACGGGCTGAATATAGACTTTACCGCGCCACTGCCAGAACGCGATAAAAAGGAAACGCCACCAGACATTCCGGTTACGCAGATTCTGGTGAATGGCCTCAATCTCAACACTTCAGTAACTGCACTAAATGTGCCGGATTATCATCTGGCAATGGTGAGAAGCTCCTCTCACGCCAATGTCGAGATGAATTTTGCCAAAGGCCCGCTTGGTGGCGTTGGAAAATTTGCCGGGATGGTCGATCTGAAAGGCGGCGATGCCAGTGCCCGGCTTGTCTGGGAGCAGAACGATTTTTCCGGCTTTCTGCCGTTGATCTACCTCTGGCATCTTTATGGTCTGAACGTTGTCAGTGGTAGTGCCGAACTCGAAATGAACTGGCAGGGCAACCTGTTTTCGCGCATCAGAAATCCTGGCGCCGACATTGCCGGTCTGCTCAATAAAGAGTTGACCGGACAGCTCAAGCTCGAAGAATGCCGCTTCGTTCTCGGTAATACGCAGGGACAGCTCGATCTTTCTGCGGCCAGAAGTGCTGATCTTCCATGGTCTCTCAGTTTGCAGGCCGATGACGGAACCGGCAGCGTCAGACTGGATGCTGAATACAAGGGCAGGGAAGGCAGTCTTACCGATTTCGTGGCTGAAATTGCCGGTGAGCGGGTCGTGTTGCCTCAGACTCTCCTTAACGCTCTCGGGGTGCAGTTTAAAAACACCGTTGTCGGAGAATCGGACTTTGTTGGCAAATTCAGCGGCGATATCTCGCAGGTTGCAGGTTACGGCAGCGCCGCCATCCGCCGCTGGAAATATCAGGAAAAGTCGATCGATGAGGCAGCCGTCAACTGGCGTCTCGACAAAGATACGCGCTTTGCTGTTTCTGGAAATCTGAGCAGCGAGATCGGCAATCTGCAGGCGAGTGCCTCGATCTTTCTTGGTGGCGCCAAACGCAGCCAGGGAACAGTAGAAGGTAACCTCGATGAGGTCGACCTGCAATCTCTCAGGCCATTTATCGAGACTCCTGTTCAGGGTCGCTGCTCAGGACCTTTTACGGTGTCTTTCGATCTAACCCTGCCAGAGAAGACCACGTATGATCTCGATCTGCAGATGCATGCAGGCAGATTCTACAGTTTCAATCCGGAAGAACTCAACGTAAGGGTGTTTGGCACCGGTCCGCAGTGGAATCTTGCGAATCCACGGGCTATCTTCGCCAATGGCGGCGAAATCAAGGTCGATGGCCTGATAAACGCTGCGAGCATTTCAGCAAAGATCGATATCAGCAATGTCGATCTACAGAATTTTGAGATAGATCCTGATATTGCCTCCGGATGCGCCTATTTGCAGGCTGAGGTGAAAGGTCCTCTCCTGGCTCCGATCGTTCAGGGGCAACTGTGGGGACAGACTGTCGATATCATGCAGATCGCCTGCAATACGGTTCGTGCTCAGCTGAACTTCAAAGACAGCGTGTTAACGCTTTCCCCAATGGTTCTCGCTCTTGGCGCAGACACAACTGTCGACGGTTACCTGACACTCAATCTTCTCGATGGCAAACTCAAAGGCTTCAAAGTCAATTTCCAGAAATTCGATGTCTCGCTTTTGCAGGGCCACCTGCCGGCAACCTTATCAGCAACACCGGTTACCGGTCAGATTGCAGGTAGTATTCGCTATGATGGCACCAGAAAACAGTCATTCTGGGACTTTGTCGTCGATGGCCGGCGTCTGTATATCGACGGTAACGACATCGAAAGTCTTTATTATGAGGGCAGCATCTTTGGCAACCAGAGCGAAATTCGCAGCCTGTTTGTACGTGCGTTCGGCGGCACGCTGTCGGTATCTGGTCAGATAACCGACAAAGAAAAGTTTTCCGGAGAGGTAGAAGCCGATTCGCTTCGTTTTGCCAATATTCCGGCAATCAAGGCATATCTGCCTGACCTTAAGGGCGAAGCCAGCTTTCAGGGCGATGTCGAATGGTCTGCCGAGAAGAAGGTCGGAAACTTTACACTCTTTGCGCGCGACCTGAAGACGCTCGAACGCGATCTTGGCAACTTCGGCGGAGAAGTGATCATCGACGATGCCGGACTGCGGGTTAACAGCGGCGAATTTGACAAACTTGGCATCAGTATCGATGGCGAAATCTCATGGGCAGGAATGCGCCCATACAAGGCTGAGCTGCTGCTTGACAACGTAGATTTTTCGTTCATTCCCGAATCACATGGCATAAAGACCTTCGATTACGGCGGGTTGCTGGTGTCGGGAGCCTGCAGTGTTCAGGGCGATCTGCAGACCGGTCTGCCTGATGTGGTCAACATGCAGCTCGAGTCAATCAGAATTCAGAAAGAAAATGACGTGATCGTGTCGAACCGGCCGATGCAGGTGGTTTATCAGAATGGCGGTATCGAGATACGTTCGCTCGAACTCAAATACCGCCTTGGCATTCTTGGCGTAGAGGGTGTTATCGTTCCGCGCAAATCTCTGGCGCTGATGATCAGCGGAAAGGATTTCTCGATCAAGGCTCTCGGCCGCCTGTTCGATCTGCCCAGCTGGAATTATGAGGGCAGTCTCTCATTGAATGCGCGCCTGTTTGGCGACATGCATGACCTTAAACTCAAAGCAGATGCCGGCATTGACGATCTTATCGTTGCCGGTCGCAAAATACCCGGCGTCAAGGGCAAGGTCGAGGGTGACAAGGCAAAAATTACCATAGAAGAAGCCAGTATTACCTTGCCGAACAGCTCGTTCAACCTCAAGGGAAACATCGATCTGGCAGAAGGCTACCGACCGGTCAATCTCAGCATGCATCTGTTCGTGCCGCACGGGCCGCTGACCGATCTGCCCGAATACCTGCCCGATGTCTTTCGCGAAGCCAGTGGCACGATTCAGGCCGATCTCGGTTTGAGCGGCCGACCTTCGAATCCTCAGATCAGCGGCGATCTGCATCTGCAGGCTGATACCCTGGCTTTCAGTAATATGCGCAAACCTCTTACCGGCGTCGATTTCGCTATTTCGACTGACGACAGGGTCATCAAAATCGACAAACTGGAAGCGCACCTAGGCCGCGGCAAACTTTCCGGGCATGGCCAGGTTGATTTTCGCGACAGCCTTGGCTCGATAACGGCAAACATCAGTGGCGAAAAACTCGATCTCTCATACATGAACCTCGAAGTAAACGGAGCCAGCGCCAGTGTCGACATCAGCGGCGATCTTTATAACCCGATTGTCAAAGGCAGGGTGCTGGTGCCGCGTGGCCGCTTCAATCTGTCTACCGACATATTCAAGCGCCGTCGCAAGTTCGACCTGTTCTTCGATTCTCTAGCCTACCACTTTGATATCGAGGTTCCACGCAATTTCTGGGTGCGCAGCTCATTCCTGAACGCTGAAATGCGCGGCAAATTCTCGATAGCAGGCGACCTCGAAGATGTTAAGCTCGATGGCGGCGTCAGCTGCGTGCAGGGCAACCTGTTCTTTCAGCAGCGACGCTTCAGAATTGACACTGGCGAAATAAAATTCGGCGGCGTCGAAGACAGCTTCGATCCGCACATTTTTGTTAAGTCCGAAGGTCAGATTCAGAGCACAAAAATCTTTCTGACCCTGCAGGGGCGCGTGTCATCATTTACGCCGCGAATTTATTCGAGCCCGCCGATGGCCGAGAGCGACCTGCTGGCCATGCTGGCGCTGGGGCGTGACATGTCAACGGCGATGCAGGGCGACAGTAAGGATCTGTTCGAAAACGAGATTCTCGAGGGGCTTAAAAATTCCTACATTTCTGCCCTGATTGGTAATACAATATCAACGGCGCTAAATCTTGATGAGCTGTTTCTGAGCTCGCTGTTCGACCGCAATTCCGGCAAGACAAAATCGTTCATCAGAGTGGGTAAATACATCGGCCGCAACATATTTATGGCTTACGAGGGCACCATGCAGGAAGACGAGGAAGAGACCTATATTTTCGAGTATCGCCTGCCAAAGGGGTTCGTCGTCAATCTTGAATTCAAGGAGCCTGAACGCGACCAGCGTATCAACGTGCGCTACGACTGGAAGTTCTGGTAAACATCGCAGATGCTGCTGACAAGACTCGAATCGATGCTGAACATAAGGCCCGGCGAGTGGCGTGAAACCGGTTTTTTCTGGTTTTTCACCTTTTGCTGCTGGTTCTCGATCGCGCTTGGTGATTCGATCTCTGACACTCTTTTCATCAAGCGCGCCGGGGTCGAAAACCTGCCACTGATGTTCATCCTGTGCTCTCTTGTCGCGATGCCGGTAAGTCTTTTCCTGGCCGTGCTGCAGGGCAGGGTGGAAAAGCGCCAGCTGACCGCCGCTGTCGGCATCGTTTCTGCGCTGGCCGTGCTCGGCGTCGTGCAGTTCTCGGGCATCGAAAACAACAGTTCGGTGATCGGCCCCTATGTTCTATACTTCGTCACTAACCTGATGATGTTCGTTCTGCCCGTCGTTCTTTCGGTTCTGCTTGGCACCCAGTTCAATTCACTCAAGGCCAAGCGTCTGGTTCCAATCGTATTTACCGGTGTCATTGCCGGGCGGGTAACCGCCGGTGCTACGCTCAGCTATCTCGCTCTTCATTACCCGGTGCCATCGATTCTCTGGTTCTGGGTAATCGTGCATTCGCTCGCCTTTGTGTTTTTCTTTATGGGCAGCGGAAGCTTTGTCAGGCCACAGATTCAAAACTTTTTTCAACGGCCGGGTGAGCAGAAGCATGCAAGGTTTTTTGACCGCCTGCGCAATTTCATGCGTTCGCTCACAGAATCACGTCTCGTTCTTTTTCTGGTGTTGTCGGCGGTCTGTGCCAATTTTTCTTATTACTTCGCCGAGTTTCAGGGTGCTTCGATTTTAAACCGGCATTTTACCAGTGAGAACGATCTTGCCATGTTCTACGGCTGGTTCACTATCTGTGCCAGTCTGCTGGCTTTTCTTTTTCAGGCTTTTATCACCGGCAATCTCATTCATCGTCTCGGTATCAGTAATACCAACCTGGTTTACCCGGTTCTTGCCCTGTCGGCGTTTGCCGGCACCTTTATGTCGTTCACTCTCTGGCCCGGCGTCTGGCTTAAATTCGTGCAGTTCGGCCTGTTGACCGCTCTTTTCCAGCCGGTCAGCAATCTATTTTACAATGCCCTGCCACCGCGCGAAAAAGCCCGTATCATCACGGTCAGCGAAGGGGTGTTGCAGCCGCTGGGCACAGTGGTGACCGGTCTTCTGCTCTTCTACGCCGGCACCAATACTGAACTGGTCAGACTGTTCCCGCTGCTGGCGATGTTCGCATGGTGTGGCATAGCGATTCTGATGCGGGGGCCATACCGCGACAGCCTGCTCAAGCTGCTGCGCAGTTCCAGCCTCGACTTTTTCAACAAAGGCGATCTGCAGAAGCTCAATCTCGACCGTAATACCTTCAATATGCTGCTTGGCCATCTCGACAGTTCTGATGAAGAAACTTCGGTGCTGATCGTGCAGCTGATCGTCAGCAACTGCGATCGCGGCTGCCGCGAGCAGATGATGCAGCGGATCGGCAGATTCTCAGACGAGCGAAAAATCGAACTGCTCAGACAGGTCAACCTGCCGGTCGATCACTTTACTGCCGAGTTTCTCTTCAACTGTCTCGACAGCAGCAATGTCGATCTGCAATATCATGCTCTCAAGGCCATCAGTCAGTTTCCTTCTTCGCCGCGACTGCGCCAGCGGATAACCCGATTTATCGCCAGCGATGCCGAACATCTGAGATGCATTGCCGCTGCGATTCTGGTGCGTATCGGTGATCTCGACCAGATGATGCGTTCGCTCGAAATCATTCAGGGTTACATTCTGGCCGGCGACAACGCCAGCCTGCTCAAGGGCATCGAAATTATCGGTCACACCGGAGATGAGCGTTTCTGGGTCAACCTGCGTCCGTTCTTTTCTGCCGGCGACGTTAAAATCAGGCTGGCAGCGGCGCAGGCCTTCGAAAAAATTCTGGTCAGTGGCGAAACCGATGAGCATTATGAGATCATCGGTCGTCTGGTTAAGGACGACCTGCGTGAAATTCGCTATCTCGCGCTCAAAATGCTGGCACGCCTGACCGAACCCAAATGGTTCTACCATGTGATCGAAGGGTTGTCAGATTCGAGCCCGCGTAACCGCAAATTTGCCGAAGAGATACTCATCGCACATTATGACGACAAGTTCAGTGACCTGATCATGGTGCTCGAAAGCAGTGAGGCTTCGCTTTACGCCAAGGCCGCGGTAGCCGGTATTCTGGCGGCATCTCAGGATAACAGCGTCAGAGATTACCTGCATCTTTTTGGCAAGCGCGTAATTCAGCAGCTTTACGAATACAAACTCGAAGAATACGTGATCACCCGCGATACGGCAGCCGAAAGCTCGGTTTATATGAGAATGCTGCTGCGCGAACGTGCCTGGTCACTGACCCGGCTGATCGTCTGTCTGATCGCGCCCGAGCAGAATCGTGAAGCGCGCGACCTTTTCAAAAGCCTCTATTCAAGCAATGAAGAGCTGGTGAGTAATGCCGTCGAAGTACTGCAGAACATGGGTGAGCGCCAGCTCGTCTATCACATCATTCCGGTGCTCGAAAACATTTCTCTCGAAAACATCGCAGCCTATGCCATGAAAGCTTTTGCCATGCGTGAAAAAGACCTGCGCATCATACTCGGAAAGTATCTCAATTCTTCCGATCACGAGCTGAAAGAAGCGGCGATACATACCGTCTGCATGTCAGAGATTCGCGATCTGATACCGGTTCTCAAGAAGATCGAAACCGACACTTCCCTTGACGATTCCGTTCTGTCGACCTGTCGCTGGGCCACTGCAACTCTGCGGGCCCGCGGCATTACCATGCAATATCAATGAGTGAACAATTATGATCATCATCGAACGAATTCTTTTTCTCAAGCGCATTTCTATCTTCTCGAGCCTGTCGAGTTATGAGCTGCGCAAGATCGCCGAAGTAGTCAGCGAAGAAGAAGCCGAATCAGGCGAAATTATCTTCTGGGAAGGCGATTTCGGCGACTGTATGTACCTGGTTGTCGAGGGCAAAATCTCGATTTTTACCGGTAAGCAGCCGGCAATCAAGGTTCTTGCCAGTTTTGAAAAGGCCGCTTTTTTCGGGGAAATGGGCCTGTATGACGACAAACCGCGCGCGGCCTCGGCCATGGCTGATGTGCGTTCGCGCCTGCTCGTTTTACGCAAAGGCGAATTCTGCGATCTCATCAGTGAATTTCCGATGGTCGCTCTCGGCATCATGAAAGAACTCAACAACCGTATCAGAGCGACCAACCAGAAGCTCAACCTCATCGAGCGCAATCTTGTCGACAATTCGAGTCGTCTTTACTCGCGCGATTATTTCGTCGACTGCATGAAAAACCTGATCAATCGCGCCAGAAACGAAAAAACACAGGTCGGCTTCGTTCTGATCAGACTTAAGAAGCTGCATTTTCAGGATGAAAGCACAGATGATGAGACTGTCGACAGATTCAGGACTGAACTGATCCGTGAACTGGGGATGAAACTGGCAGTTTTCATGCGCGAAAGCGATATGCTGTGCCGGTTCGACGACAGCAGCATTCTGATCATGATTCCAGAACTCAATTCACGCGGTGCTCTTAAATTTCAGGCCCGCATAACCGACGACATCAACCGGGTTCTCATCGATTTTGAATCGGCCCGCAAGCTTTATTCAGATGTAGAATTCAAAACGGTAACCTTTCCTGATGACGCCGACTCATCTGAAGCTATCATCAAAAATCTCGAAACCCAGTAAATCTTTGCATAACCTCTGCCGGTGCAGCAGACAGGGTGACTTGAATTTATTGCCCTGTCCGTCTATAATGCGAGCCTGCAGATTCTTTATGGAGTTTTAATTTGCCAAAAAACTTGTTACTCGAAGCAGGCTTTCTCTGTCTGCCAGACAATCTTTTTGCCGAAAGTCAGCCAGATCTGCGTGAACTGATCAGTCAGGCCCTGCGCCAGGAAAAATTCGAATTTTCGCGCCTGCGCTGCTGGTTTTCGCAACACCGGATCGGCGTGCTGATCGAAGGGCTGGCAGACTCGCGCAGCGGTGTCAAAGAGGTGCGTGGCCCGAAAGCCGCCGGTGCTTTTGATTACAATAACCTGCCATCGTTGGCGGTACAGGGGTTTGCTGCTGCTCAGGGCATACAATACAAGGATCTGGTAACCAGAGAGGTCGATGGCGAAAAATATCTGTTTGCCATACGCCCGGTCTCTGAACAACCTGTCGAAAAGAGTATTACCCGAATCAGGGATACAGTTTTCAGCGCGTTGAACTTCGCTCTCCGTCCCTGGAACAGCAACAGCCGGTTCGTGCATCCGCCACTCTATTTTACTGCAATGCTGGATGACAAGGTCTGTGATGTAGAACTCGACGGGCTTAAGGCGACCAATGTCACTGCCAGCCACGACGGGCTCACCATTAAATATCATGTTCTTTCGGGCGCGCAGTTTTATCCGCAGGTTCTGCAACAGATCGGCGTCGTCTGCGAAACCTCAGAACGTCGTAAGATTCTCGAAACCCGTATCAGGTCTATTCTTCCAGAGGGTTATGTTCTACGGTCAGAAGGGGCGCGTATCTCGCGACTCTGTTTCTACAAAGAAACTTTGCAGCCACTGCTGCTAAAGTTCAAGCCAGACTATCTCGAAATTCCCGAGGCGGTTCTGCACCGCTACATGAAGAAACATTTTTCACTGCTTGCCTGCGAGAACAATCTCGGCAAAATGATGCCAGCTGCCATCGCAGTCTCGGAAAAGATCAATCCTCAGAGCCAGGAAGCCTCGCTGCGTGCGGCTGAGCTCGACGATCATTTTTCGCAGCTGCTGATGATCTGGCGAAAAGATGTCGAGAAGCTGCCCGATAAGCTGGGGCACTTAGCCGCCCGCTTTGAAAAAGACAAGATTCTGATGCCGGAACCGGGCAATCCGCTGGCGCGTTGCGCTGTCTGGCTGATTCCTCGACTGGGCCTCGAAAAGCAGGCTACCGATATCAATGTTTTGATTTCGCTCATCGCCGAAGGTGAACGCACCAGAATTGCCGAACTTCTTCCGTCAACCGGCTTTTCGGTAATAATCAGCCTAATCGCCGACATTCCGGCATTTAAAAAGCTGGCGCCGGTGCTGCAGGAAGTCTGCGCCTATTTTGCCGGCCGCATTCCCGCTCCGGGGGATGTCGTTGCCAGAGTGCTCTGCCTGGCTCTTCTGCTGCGTAATTACACCGTTGATGATGCAGGCGAAGCCGCGGATCCAGCAAGAATAATCAGCCTGCTGCGGGCGGCTGACTTCAGAATCGATATTTTTCAGGCGTTTGCCGACATATTTCCTGATCACAGCCTGCCTCGCCGCATCTGGACTCAGACGATAGCCTCCGATTCGCAGCGCGAGTCTCATCTGAAGCTTACTTGCGACAGCTTCCTGGGCTCGTATGAGCTGGATCCGGCAGCATTCTATGAGGCTGTAAGATCATGGAAGGATCTTTCTGCCGCTGACATGGAAGCTCTTTCTGCGCTTTATCAGCGCATGCGTAGCAAGGTTGAAGGCGGTCAGGCCGGAATGGAAGAAATTTCGGGGTGCCCGATCGAAAAAGAAATTATCGAATCGCTGGTCAGACTGGAAAAGCTTGCCGGCATCAATTATCACGCAATTTTTGAATTTTTCTCGCGGGAAAAGGTTAACATCGAGGCCTGTCTGATGAATCTGCCGCCGGTTCTCGATGACACCAACCCGGAACACCTGTCACGGATCAGCCTGATCAAGCGCCTGGTTCGTCAGCTTGGGCGCCTGCCATTCGTGGCGAAGGAAAAAGTTGGTGCAAAAAAATGAAGTTGTTTAACTTTCTGTATGGTAAAATGCATTTTTGCAGTAGAATCGTGTCAATCACAGTCGGGGGAATATAGTAATGGCAATAGAAGATCGCAGCAACAATCCAGATATCCAAGATGACAACGAAAATCCGGGTGCCCCGGAGATTTACCCTCTGCTGCCTCTGAGGGATGTTGTCGTATTTCCCTACATGGTAGTGCCTCTTTTTGTCGGGCGCAAAAAGTCGATCAGAGCCATCGAAGAAGCGATGCTCAAGAATCGCCGCATTATTTTGTGTTCGCAGAAACAGGCTAAAACCGATGACCCGGAAGCAGATGAGCTCTATGAAACCGGCACCATTGCCGAGATTCTGCAGCTTCTCAAGTTGCCCGACGGCATTTTGAAGATTCTCGTCGAGGGCACCACCAGGGTAAAAATCAACCGCTTCACCAGACTCGATGAATTCTTCGAAGTCGAAGGCGTAAAAATTCTCACCGAAGACAAAAAGACCATTGAACAGCAGGCACTGATGCGCAATGTCATCAGTCTTTTCGAGCAATACGTCAAGCTCAATAAAAAGATTCCGCTTGAAGTGATCATGGTCGCCAACAATGTCGAAGAACCCGGCCGCCTCGCTGATATCATCACCGCTCATCTGAATCTCAAGGTCGAAGAAAAGCAGGAAATCCTCGAAGCTTTCGTTCCGCGCGAAAGGCTCGAAAAGATCGCCGGCATTCTCAACCGCGAACTTGAAATAATGATGGTCGAGAAGAAGATTCGCGGCCAGGTGCGCAAGCAGATGGAACAGATTCAGAAGGAATACTACCTGCGTGAGCAGATGAAGGCCATTCAAAAAGAGCTTGGCGACACCGATGAGCGCACCGAAGAGATCGAAGAACTCAAAGAAGCGGTAGCCAAGGCCGGTATGCCGGATGAAGCCCGCGAAAAAGCTGAAAAAGAGCTGTCGAAGCTTGGCAAAATGCCGCCAGGCTCGGCCGAAGCTACGGTTTCGCGCAATTATATCGACTGGCTGGTCGCCCTTCCCTGGAAAAAGCATACCAGAGACCGCATCGACCTCGAAAAGTGTCAGAAGATCCTTGATGAAGACCACTTCGGTCTCGACAAGGTCAAAGAAAGAATTCTCGAATACCTGGCCGTCTGCCGGCTCAAGAAGTCGATCAAAGGCCCGATTCTCTGCCTGATCGGCCCCCCGGGTGTCGGTAAGACTTCACTGGGCAAGTCGATTGCCCGCGCTCTCAACCGCAAATTTGCGCGCATCTCGTTGGGCGGCATGCGTGACGAGGCCGAAATCAGAGGCCACCGCCGCACCTATATCGGCGCCATGCCGGGTCGCATCATTCAGGCGCTGCGCGATACCGGTTCGCACAACCCTGTTGTGCTGCTCGACGAAATCGACAAAATGGGCATGGACTTTCGCGGCGACCCGAGTTCGGCTCTGCTCGAAGCTCTCGACCCCGAACAGAACCACTCATTCTCAGATCATTACATCTCGACGCCTTTCGATCTTTCGAAGGTGCTGTTTCTGACGACCGCCAACGTGCCGCACACCATTCCCGGTCCGCTGCGCGACCGTCTCGAAGTCGTCTATCTTCCCGGATACACCGAAGAAGAAAAGGTCGAGATCGCCAAAAAATACCTGATTCCGAAACAGCAGGATGCCAATGGCATCGTCAAGAAAGGCATCAAGATCGAAGAATCGGCGGTTGTCGAAGTCATTCGCAAATATACCCGCGAAGCCGGCGTGCGCAATCTTGAGCGTGAGCTCGCCTCGATTTGTCGCAAGATCGCACGAGACCTGGTTTTCGGCAAGATCAAACCCGATCCCGAAAAGAAAGATCAGGTTCTGCTGCAGGTCACCAATGCCTCGATCGAGCAATACCTTGGTATCCCCAAATACCACAACAGCAAGCGCGAAGACAAAGATGATATTGGCCTGGTCAATGGCCTTGCCTGGACCGAAGTCGGCGGCACCACACTGCCGATCGAAGTTGTCGTCATGCCCGGCCGCGGTAAGATCATCCTCACCGGTTCTCTCGGTGAAGTCATGAAGGAATCGGCGCATGCCTCGCTGTCTTACCTGCGCAGCCACTCTGATGAAATAAAGATGCGGCCGATCGACTACGATTCAATCGACCTGCACATCCACTTTCCCGAAGGCGCGGTTCCCAAAGATGGTCCGTCCGCCGGCATCGCTATTGCGACGGCTATTTATTCGGCGCTCAACGAAGTGCCGGTTCGCAGCGATTTTGCCATGACCGGTGAAATAACTCTGCGTGGCCGTGTGCTGCCGGTCGGCGGTATCAAGGAAAAGCTGCTTGCCGCTCATCGTCAGGAAATCACCAACATCATTCTGTCGAACGACAATGAGAAGGAACTCGAAGAAGTGCCGCCGCAGATTCGCAAGAATCTGACGATCTACAAGGTCGCTTCTGCTGCCGAGGTTCTTAAACTGGCTCTGCGCGGCGAACCCAAGAATACTCCGCTGGTGTTCAGTCGCCGGGCTCTTGGCACGGCGGCAAAGCGCAAAAAGACTGGCAAGAAACGCGGAGCTGCTGCATGACCATCAAGATTACCTCGGCGACTTTCAGCGCCTGCGTTGTCGGCAAAGACGGCATTCCAGCCGACAATCTGCCGGTCATCGCTCTTGTCGGTCGCAGCAATGTCGGCAAGTCTTCGCTGATCAACTGCATTACCGGGCGTCGCGAGCTGGCCCGCACGAGCTCGCTGCCAGGCAAGACGTTGACGATCAACTATTATTGTATCAATGAGGAATTCTATCTTGTCGATCTGCCAGGTTACGGTTACGCCAAGGCGTCAAAGGTGACCAGACAGAGAATTCAGAACATGATGAACGAGTTCTTCGCCGAAAGCAAGAATCTCAAAGGTGTCATTCAGGTTCTCGACATCAGACACAAGCCTTCACCGCTCGACGCCCAGATGCAGACCTGGATCAAAGATCAGAAGCTCAACAGCCTCGCGGTTCTGACCAAGGCCGACAAGCTCAGTCATCAGCAGGTCGTTAAAATGCGCACTTCGATAGCCAAAGATCTGCGGCTGGGCTTTGCCATGTCTTTTTCCGCCAAGGCTTCAACCGGCAAAGAAGATTTTCTTGACGCGGTCGAGAAGATTCTGGCCGGCCTCGAAATCAAGAGCAGCGAAGGCAGGGGCAAAAAGCCACAACCTCAGCCGAGGCAGAACCAGGATCGTTCCCGTCGCGGTGGCCAGCCAGGTCAGCCTGGTGATACAGGCTCCCGTCAGGGTCGACCAGAACGCCCGGCCGACAGAGACCGCAAACCAGGTGGAAGGCCGGCTCCCCGTCCGGATAAAGCGAACGCGCCAGAGCGCCCTGCTGAAAGGCAGCCCGATCAAGCCAGAACACCAGGGCAGCCAGATCCCAGGCAGTCGGATCAGCCGTCGACCCAGCCGGAAAAAACCGATCAGAACCAGGAACAGCGCACAGGCCAGAACCGCCGCCGTCGCTGGAAAAATCGTAAGAATCGTGGCGGTGACGACAAGAAGAAGCAGCCAGAAACATAACTCTTTTTGAGTGGAGGAAAATATGAAATTTGTGCGTATCGCTCTGTGTATTGCTCTGCTGGTGACGACTGTCGCTGTCAGTGCTGCCCCCTCGCTGAACAGCATTCAGAAAGATATCAATGCTGCCGGCAATCTCTGGGCAAACGATCCGGTAAAGGCGCAGACAATGTTGCGCGAAGCTTTTGCTTCAGCTATCGCATGGACAAAAGATGAATACAAACCCACGGTCAGAGAGCAGGCTTTTTATCATGCGGTAACCTGCTTCAGCCCTGAACTGGTCGAAGAAGTAGCAGTGGCGGCCGAAACCTATCTCTCGCTTTTCCCAAAAGGTCGTCATGTCAAAAAGGTCAATCTCTATCGCGCCATGGCCGAATACTCACGCGGCAATTATGAGTCGGTAGCGAATGCCCTCGATGCCGCCGCCAGGGCAAAAGGCAAGTTTGCCTATGCTGACCAGACGCAGGCGATGTCGGGTTACGTTCTGACTGGCTATCATCGCAGTGCTGAGAAATTTATCGAAGGTCAGCGTCTGCAGAAACCTTCAGGTGCGCTGACCAAAGATTTGCGTCGCTTTCATTCGGGCAACCGGATGATTGATGGTCTGCTCAACCGTGTCGCTAAAGGGCAGATCAGCGGCGACAAAGCAGTCGAACTTCTCGATTCAGCTCTTGATTCGGCATATTTTGCCAAACGGGCACCAGAAGCTGCTTTAACTTCGATTGCGATCAAAGATGCGCAGGCACCATACTACAACCCGGTGCGAACCGAATGGTTCAGTCTCAACCGTGTGGTAAAGCATGCAACCTCGCCGCAGATGCGACTGAAGAAGCTGAGCGAATTCGTCAGCAGTTTCCCGGAAGCTGCACCTGCTGAATTGTACAAGGCACTTCTCGACCTGCGCTATCTCTATATGTACGAATTCAGAGACCAGACTGCTGCAGCTGAAATGCTGGTGCAGATGAAGGCCCTGCCAGGTTTCGAAAAACTCGCCAGAGTTGAAGAAATTGTTTCTTCTCTTAACCAGAAAAGCCTGTTGAACCCTGAAGGCTATAAACTGCTGCAGGAACTGGGCAAACTCGGGCATCTGTTCCCCTTTGACAACGGCCATCTCCCGGTAATCAGCCTCGAATACATTCAGTTCCTCATGGTAATCGGTGACATGATTCACGGGCAGAACAGTCAGATCCGCAATGTTAAAGCCAGCGGCTGGAACGGTCTGCCGGCTGACATGTTATATAATGCGGCAGTGGGAGCCAAAGAAAAGGCTTATCAGTCTTATCTGCAGATCAAAGACGGCCTGACCCCTCAGGTCAGCAAAATGCTCGAAGATCTCATGTTTCCGCTCTATCTGCCCAGCATTCAGAAAGACAGAATGTTCATGGCCGGTCTGATTGCAGTGCCGACTCTGCCCGATCTTGGCACCGATCTGCTTATCGATGCTATTTCCGGTCAGCCAAGAATGCGTCAGGCCGAACACGGTTTTGCCGTACTTTCTGACGTTTATAACCGACATCTCGCTTATGCAGAGGCACAGGCTGTCTGGAAGATCCTTTCCGACAATTATCCTGATTCTGTCTGGCTTAAGTAAAGTGTAATGACGGCGGCAGGCCTTGCCAGACGGCAGGACTTGCCGCCTGCTTTTTTTGTGTTAATGTGATTCGGAGGTTTGACATGAAGAGAATTGTAGCTGCAGCATTGTTGTTAATCATTTTTGCGGGCGCCGCCCATGCTTCGCGCCTTTTTGATTATCGCGGCATATTTCCGGCCGACCGCGAAAGCAATTCGAGAATCACCAACTACATTCTTCTCAAGAAAGACGCGCGAATCAGATTCGAAGTCGAAGAACAGGGCTTGGGCGCAACCGACAAGGTCAGAGTCGATAAGGTGGAGCTTACCTCGCAGACGAGCGTAAGTTTTTCAGACGCCGCCGGCATCAAAACTCTCAACATACCAGAGACCGGCATCTACGAAATTACCCTGGCACCTGCTTCAGATCAACCCGGCGAAATCAGATTCGTTCTCAAAGTTGTCGAGACCACCGACGAGGTAGCTTCCGAAACCGTTCCGGTCGCACCGACCGCCTCGACCGCCTCAGCAGCCGTTCCGGCAATCACCACTGCCGATATAACGCAGGCGGTTATAGTAAATAATCCTCAGCCTGTGGTTGCATCCGAAGGCGTAGTTTTTTCAGGAGATCAGCTGCCATTAACGGCGAGCGCTGCTTCTGCAGTCGTCGCGCCATTGACTGCATCACCTGTCGTTGAAATCAATGACTCCTCTGATATGCCTGTTCTCAAGGCTCCGGCTGCCGGTCATTTCATCAATCCGCTTTCCGGTTTCAAATTTGTCGGCGAGGGAATGAACCTCATTCCTGAACAGGAACGCCGCCAGCGCATCAAAATTTTCAACCGGCTGGCAGACAATTCGCTGGCCGAGACAGCAGGAAGTTTTTTCAGTCCTGAGCCTGATATTCTGATGTTTCTGCCCGAAAAGATTCTGTCTGGTGCTCTCTATTACATTGAAGTCTACGACGCAGCAGGTAACCGGCGGGCCGAATACCGCGCTTTTGCTCTGCCCGAGCTGTCGGCAGAGTTCAAAAAAGTTGCGTCCGATCTTCTTCTGATTAACATCTCCTGGCAGTCACAGCCGGGTCTTATGCCCAATCCGGCCGGTCAGATGCTTGCTCTGCAGAACTGCGATGTCACCGTTTACGCAGATGCAGAAACACTGGTTAACCTGACCAGCGAACATACCGTTCAGCCATTCGGTTCGTTGAACCAGGTCAACTGGCGGGCCCGGCCATACAATCTCGAAATCGAGATCCCTGTTGCAGGAATTGCCAGTGAATGCCGGGTAGAGATCATGGCTGCGGTCGATGGTTCTGAACAGAAGGCGGTTGCCAGTCGCGCCAGCTGGCAGAAGGCCGGTGAAGAGGATGATTTCAGCGATGTTGAAGCTTCTGATGACCTGATTTACGAAAAACCGAAGGAAGAATTCAGCATAGCGTCCTTTACTGCCCGAGAACAGTTGCCAGAGACAGCCGGCTTTGCAATCGAAAAGAGTTTTATACTGGTTGACAATGAAGCAGACAGCCTGGTTTCCTGGCCTCAGGATGTCGTATGGGATGAAAACGGCAGCCTATGGGTGCTTGACAGTCAGCTTCGTCGCATCGCCAACTACAATGCTGCCGGAATGCTACGCACCAGCTTCGGCACGCGTGGCGACACTCCCGGAACTCTTGGTCTGCCGGTCGCTCTTGCCCAGAAGGGTGAGAACCTTTTCGTATCTGATACATCCCGGCACGCAGTTCACAAATTCAACAATGAAGGGCTTTTTGTCGTGTCCATTCTTTCAGAGCCTTCGTCAGGTGTCGTAATCGATCTGCCCGGCGGAATCTGCTTCAGAAAGGATGAAATGTGGGTGGCCGACCGTGGCACTGCTCGAATTCTCTGCTTTAATCAGCAGGGTGGCTTTCTTGGCAGTTTTGGTTCGACAGCAGCTGCGCCAATAGAAGCGCCAGTCAGTATCAGAGCTGACGCCGATTCTTTGTATATCCTTGAGAAAAGCGGCCTGGTCAAGAAATTCAGCCCGATGGGTCAGTTTGATGCGACATTCCAGAGTGGCAGCAGTGATGGCAGCGGCCTTGAAGTCGATCGCTGGGGCGGCGTCTGGGTCTGCGATGCCGGAAAATTCAGAGTAGCGCGTTTTTCAAAAAAGGGCGCGGCTCTTACCGAACTGAAAGCACCACCAGCTGCCAGACCATGGTTGCCGACTGCAGTAGCCGTGCGTTCTGACGGCAAGGTCGCAGTTGCTGACGCCGCCAACAAAATGCTGCATATCTTCACCCCGGTCGAATAGCAGACCTGCATGAATCGCGGCAAAGTCATCAGAATACTTCCAGGTGGTCTGCTGTTTTTCTGCATGCTGCTGATTTCTTACCGCACGTTCGCCCAGGAAAATCAGGTTGCGGCCGAGCTCAGCTTTGTCCGCGGCCGTATTTTCATCAACAGCCCCGGCAAGGAACCTTATGAAGCGCGCGCCGGGCTGCATCTGCTTCCTTTGTCTACCAGCCTGATCACCATGCTGGATGGTCAGTGTTTTTTTAAGATCGACGGGGCAGAACTGCGAATGAAGCAGGAGACCATACTGGCTCTCACCGGCAGACCTCATTATGAGCTGCGCCAGGGCATGGCCGGCTTCAAAACTGCTACCGGCACAGTTAGACTTACAACCGCACATCTCGCCGCCGAATTCGCCAATGCTGTAGTTGTAGTTAAGACTAACCCAGTATTGACCAGACTGTGCGTAGTTAAGGGTACTGTGCTGGTAACCCAGGGCCGGCAGTCTGCAACGGTGTCGGCCGGTTCGGAGATCGCCGCCGCGCCGCAGCGCCTTTCCAGAATTTACCGGCAGTCCGACGAACTTCGCTTCACCTGGTACTGGGTAGAACCTGAAAAAGAACCAGCGCTGCGCAACGATTAATAACTGGCGGGCGCGAACAGATAGCGGGCGGTGGCAACGATCTGGCTGTTCTCGACCACGTCGGCGACTACCATTATGCTGTACTGGTTGCCGGTCGCGGGCAGATACTCACTCAGAACTCCGCCTGGCACCGGGGTAGATTCGCTGTATAGAAAATCAGAAACACCCGAATAGACCCTTAAATAGTAAGAGGCTGTGCCTGAGTTTACCGAAACCGGGCCGACAGAAATGATTCGATTGCTCACCGTCGGTGGTGGCGGCGCCGTCTGAAAGCGGGGCAGGGCAGCTCCCCAGTTGAGGTCTTTCGTGATTGTAAACGTCTCGGTGTTGACTGTGTAGCGAAGTGTGTACTTGCCGGGAGTCAATGGCTGATTGGCGGCAGATAACGTAACTTCCTGAGCATTGGCTGCTGAAACATACGTCAAGTCGGCAATTTTCTTGCCGTTCTGATCTTCGACCCAGCCGGATACGCCGCTACCAGCGCCTTTGACCGCTGCAAAAAGAATATTCTGTTCACCTGAGTTCTCGTTTGTTATTGTACCATCGCACAAAGTCGCCACCATGGTTGACGGGTCGGTGTTGTTACCCCCGCCACCACCACCGCATCCGATCAGCATTGATGATAAAATGATGGCTGCAATAAGCAATACGTTCATACGCAAAATATTGTTCATTTCTATACTCCGGCAATGGGCCGTCTGCCCGTTAAAATATACAATGTCGTGTGCACAAGATACTACCATCACGTCACCACCAGGTCAAACATTCCTCAGATTTGCGCCTGAGGACTCGCACAGAGGAGCAGAGCCACAAAGAAGAAGCGAAGAAAAACGCATCCGCAAATGTCGCAGGTTTTGAGAGAAAAGAAAAAAAGAAAAACGAAAAAAAGAGAAGAGAAGAAGAAAATACATCCGCAGATTACGCAGATGGCGCAGATTCTGAAAGAAAAGTAGAAGAGAAGATGAATAAGATAAAGAGAAGAACGAGAACGATTACGAGAACGAGAATGAGAACGCACCTTGAATTGCTGATACAATTTTTGAATCGCTGTTGACACTTCTTGTGTACGGGCGTAGAATTTGTTTATCTCAAGCGAGTATTTTGAGTAGATAAGTTGTTTTTACCAGTCAGGTTGCCTTACAAGGAGATAAGAGTATGAGGCGATTTCTCACCACCGTTTTTTGTTGTATATCGTTGCTTTCTTTTGGCACAGCCCAGGCTGAAGCGGCCAAATGCCTCGCCAAAGTGTCGAAGCTGAGCAATAAACAGATTTTTTCTCTCGCCTCACAGGGCTACGATATTGCCCGCCGCGGTGTTGATTTTGTCGAAGTTGTAATTGAAAAAGAAGAAATCAACTCATTCGTTTCGAAGGGACATCCGGTCAAAGTCATTATTGAAGACCTCGACCAGTATGTTAAAAAGGTTAAGGCTGCCCAGAATAAAATCGATGCATATTACACCTATGCAACCATGGAAAAGCAGCTCAAGGAATGGGCGACCAAATACTCAGACATCTGCATGATCGAGTCGATTGGCAAAAGTCACGAAAATCGCGACATCTGGGCGCTCAAAATCAGTGATAACCCGAATAAGAACGAAGCCGAACCGGCAGCTCTCATAATGGGTGCTCACCATGCCCGCGAATGGCCTTCATTCGAAGTTCCGATGGCCGCTGCCAAACTTCTGCTGAACGAATATGCCAGCAACGAAGAGATCAAAAAGCTGGTCGATAACCGTGAAATATGGATCGTGCCGATGGTCAATCCCGACGGCGTAGTGTATTCTATGGAAAAGAGTCGCTACTGGCGCAAGAACCGCCGTGATAACGGAGGCTCATACGGCGTCGATCTCAATCGCAACTATGGCTACCAGTGGGGTGTGTCTGGATCGAGCAGTTCGCCGAGCTCAGATACTTATAAAGGCAGCGCACCGTTCAGTGAGCCAGAAACAACTGCTGTAAAAGAATTTGTCAAACGCGAAAAATTCCAGGGCAGCATTTCGTTCCATACCTATTCAGAACTTATTCTTTACCCGTTCAGCTATGCCTACAATGTTGACAATCCTGATCGCAAAGTGTTTGTGCAAATGGCCAACGATATGGCCCGGTTCAACAAGTATACGGTAAAGAACAGCGCCGATCTTTACCCGGCCGCCGGTGAGTGTGACGACTTCATGTATGGTGAGAACAAAATGCTGTCGTTCACCTTTGAACTGTGCTCAACCTTCATTCCGGCTGCTAATCAGATTCCGACTTTCAATGAACTCAACGTTCCGGCGGTTATCTATCTGATCGACAAGGTCGGCACTTACGGCCTGGTAACTCCCGCCGGCCGCGACGAACTTATCGAAGCTCTCAATCTCGAATCAGCACGTCGCGCCATCATCGACAACGTCGACCTGTTCGCCGGCGAAGGCAATGTGACGATGCGTAACGAAGCGCTCAAACAGCTCGAAAAGATCAGTCAGCGTACAGCAGCACTGGTCTGCGAAGATCTGCGCAAGGGCGACAGCAGCAGCTGGCAGAGCATAAAAAACACACCGCAGGCACGGCTGGCCGTTTCCTTCATCCGCAATCGCGTGCTTTTCGAAAATGCCCATCAGAGAGGTATTTACCGCGAAGATCTGATCGAGGAAATAAAAAACAGCTGATTTCTTTTACTAATCTCCAAGGCATGTTATAATGAGTTACCCTTCGGGGTAACTCATTTTTTATGGCACAAACCACCAAATTAAGCGATGTAACGATATTTACCGGCTACAGCTATATCGGCTCGTGCAAAGAATTCGTCTGGATTCAGGGCGACCGTATCGGCAACAAGCAGATGCCGTCGCGCTTCATTTTCCGCGGGCTGGTCTGCGAATATGACGTCGAGGCGCTGATGATCCGCAAAGATCTTTATTTGCGTACCAAAGACAGCAAAGAATACATTGTCAGCGATTTTCAGATAACTGATATCAGTGACGCCGAGAATGTCGGTGGTATCGCGCGAAATTTCGATCTGCTGTTCGAAAAATTTCCTGAGCTCAAGTCGATCACCACCGGCGAAAAAGTCATCATAACCAAGAAGACTCAGGTCCAGGCCTTCAAATCGGTCAGCGACGTCATTCACCAGGTCAAAGCCGGGCATGGCATAGATGCGAAGCAGACGACCGAGGTTTCGAAAAAACTCGTCGATGAAGTGCTGCAGCAGCCTGATGCGATCATGAACCTCATGGATATCAAGTCGTTCGACGACTACACTTTTACGCACAACATCAATGTCGCCACAATTTCGTTGCTGATCGGGCTCGCGCTCAATCTGACACGCGAAGAAATGGATGATCTCGGTATCGGAGCTCTGCTGCACGATGTCGGCAAGCTGAAAATTCCGTTGAGCATTCTTAATAAAGATGGCAAGCTGACCGACCAGGAATTCATGGAAATGAAGTCGCACCCGACTTATGGCTATGAAATCCTGGCAAAATCGAAGGGCATCTCGGAAAGGGCGCGCATGGTGGCTTTGCAGCACCACGAAAAATTTCAGGGCGGCGGTTACCCGCGTCGTCTCAAAGGCATAGAGATCGGTCTGTTCAGCCGCATTTGCGCAGTTGCCGATGTCTATGATGCTCTGACCACCGACCGGCCGTACCGCGTTGCGATGACGCCTTACGAAGCCATGAAGATTCTAACTTCGGGCATGGATAATCATTTCGACCCGAAAATTCTCGGGGCCTTCATTCGCAAGTTCTCGCTGTATCCAGCCGGAAGCCTGGTCGCGCTGAACGACGGCTCTGTCGCTCTGGTGCTCAAAAACAATCCCTCTTCGGTCATTCGGCCTGTCATAAAAATCGTCGCAGATTCCGCTGGCCGCCGCATGAAGGATAGAGTCGAAGTCAATCTGCTCGAATACAAGGATCTCTTTATCACCGGCCCGGCTGATCCGAGTAAGATGAACATCACGGCTTCAGATAAATAGGCGTGAGGGTGTTCGAATGACCCGCCGCATAGCAGCAAAAAATCGTGTTTTGAATGTTTTGCTGTTTGTCGTGTCGTTTCTCTCCGGATCAGCTGTCTGTCTGGCTCAGGATTTCAATGACCTTGCCGAGCCAGAAATGCCAGTTGTCGAAACCGCCACTCCGTCAGTTGCCAGTCTGTCTTCAGAAGGACTTCCAGAGCCGGTACGCGGCGAAGGAAAGCTTTCCATCTCGATAGAAAGTTTTGAAGGCGGTAACCCCAAACGTATTTCACGACTGGCAGATCGTGTTGAAGTCTGGTTGGGTGATCATCGTCTCGCGTCGCTCAATTACACCGACCCCGAGGTCGTCAGAGAAAAAAACCGAAGAATTTTTCTGTTTCCCGAACTGCGTTTTGCCAACGGTTACTATTTTATCACCGTCAGACTTTACAGCAGCGCGGCGTTCTATGGTCGTGACAAATGGCATGGTGAAACTTTTCAGGTAGGTATACACCCGGGCCGAACGTCGCGGGTGTACAAAAAAGTAGCATTTTTTCACTTTTGACCGTAAAAAAACTGGAACCTTGCAGATGACACCAGAGTCTAAACAGATTGAACAGCAGGACGAACTCGAACTGATCGGGCGTCTTCAGCGTGGCGACCAGAAAGCCTTTGCCAGACTGGTATCGCTTTACGAAAAGAATGTCTATCGTATCTGCTGGCGCTTCTTCATGAACGAAGAAGATGCTCTCGATGCCGTTCAGGAGGTTTTTATCAAAGTGTACCGGGCGATTGGCAGGTTTGAGGGACGGGCTTCGCTCAAAACCTGGATATACCGCATCGCTTCGAATACCTGTATCAGTATTGCCGAAAAGAAAAAACGTGAAAAGGAAGGGTTGCTGCAGACTTTTATGACCTGGTGGGCAGGTGAGTCGCAGGATACCCCGGAAGAAGAAGTTCTTGATCGCGAGATCCGTGATTTGAACCAGAAAATTGTGGCCGAGAAGGTGGCGTCGTTGCCAGAGGCGTATCGCATGCCGGTTATCCTCAAAGACATGGAAGGCATGCCACTCGAAAAAATCGCCGAAATTCTCGATGTTCCACTCGGCACGGTTAAATCCAGGATCAATCGTGGACGCAGGATTCTGCAGGAATCCTTGCAGGCTTATGTGCAGGGGAGACTTGAATGAAAAAGTGCTGCATATACCTCGATGCCCTTGAAAGCGGGACCTCGGAAGACGCCGCGGCCTGGCAGGATGTGCTGATGCACGCCAGCAGGTGTCCTGATTGCGCTACCGACATGAAGAAGCGCAGCGAAATTCTCGAAATGCTGGCCGAAATGCCTGAACCCGATTACCCGACGGTTCTGCATTCTGCCATTATGTCAGCGATCACTGATCCTGATGGCACATCTGAAACCGAAGGCGAGCCCGGTCTGCTGTCGCGCATATTCGACCGACTGCTGCAACCGGTAGAGCTTGCTGTATCGGTGGCATGTCTGGTCATGTTCGTTTTTCTGATGCAGGTTGACCATTCGTCGTCGTTTGAGATGCGGTCATCGCGCCCTTCTGTCGGCAGGCAGATGGCTGCCCGGGGCAATCCTCAGCCGGCAGTTTCGAGCCAGACGCTCGAAACCGTATCTGCCGCAGAGGTAGACCAGTTCCTGCGTCAGCTCGAAGAATTCAATCGCACCCACCAGGGTCAGCGTCACCCGCAGATCGACTATACGCCTGAAATGAGGCTGGTCAACGACCTGGCGAACAGGAGATGACAATGAAAAACATTCTTACAGTCGTTGTTCTACTTGTGCTTTTTGTAGCTTTACAGTCACCGTCTCATGCCGCTGCGCCAGAACTTTTCGGAACTACCCTGATCGCTGATATCGCCGAGCGAGTCAGCCCGGCTGTAGTCGCCATCGAATCGGTACATTACGTTCGTGCGCGCCGACGCAGTGGCTTTGGTGACCCAATGCTCGATCGATTCTTCGGACATCTTTTCGAAGACGATTTCATGGGGTTCAATAACGTCATTCCACGGCGTGGCAATGGCTCTGGTGTATTGATCAGCCCCGAAGGGCATCTGCTGACCAATGAACACGTCATCGCCGGAGCTGATGAGATTCTGGTAAAGTTGGGTTCCGGAAAAGATTACAAAGCCCGGGTGATCGGCAAGGATATGCGTACCGACCTCGCCGTGCTCAAGGTCGACGCCGACGAAGTGCTGCCGTATGTGCCGATCGGCGATTCATCAGCTCTACGGGTAGGCGAGTGGGTCGTGGCCATTGGTAATCCCTTCGGCCTCGGTATCACTGTCACTACCGGCGTGGTTTCGGCGGTGAACCGCGACCTGTCGGTCGATCGTGAGCGCAGTTACAAAGATCTGATTCAGACCGATGCTTCGATCAACCCTGGTAATTCAGGCGGGGCGCTGCTCAACACCAGCGGTGAACTGATCGGTATCAATACCGCGATCATTCCCTATGGGCAGGGAATAGGTTTCGCAATTCCCGTCAATCTGGCCAAGCGCATCGTTGGCGACCTGCTCGCCTACGGACGTGTCAAAAAGGCCTTTCTCGGGGTAACCGTGCAGGCGATAACGCCAGAACTCGCGAAATATTTCGAGATTCCGCTCGAAGGCGTGCTGGTCACCGATGTTATTAAAGATTCGACCGCATATCGAGCCGGCGTCGTGCCTGGTGATGTCATTGTGGAGATTCATGGTCGGACAATCAAGGGGCTCGATGGTTTTCATTCGGTTCTCGATGAGCAGAGGGTTGGCGAAAAGGCTCAGATCAAGATTTTTCGCAAAGGCAAGACTGGCACCTTCGATGTCGAATTCTGGGAAAACCCGGCGAGCAAAAGTCCGCTTGGGGTGACCGTAAAAAAAGTCGATAGCGCTCTGGCGCGGAACTATTCTCTCTATGTTGATCAGGGCTGCGTAATCACAATGGTTTCGTCTGATTCTCCTGCCGGCAAAGCCGGTCTCAGAGCCGGTGACGTCATTCAGCAGATAAACCGCACCCCGGTTCTCAATGAACAGGATTTCGAGCAGGTCGCGGCACAGCTTAAACCTGGGTCTCAGGCGGTTTTGCGGGTCGTTCGCGGCCAGACCGTCAACCTGCTGCTGGTCAACCTCGAATGACGTCTGCTCAAAACATTTTTTGCAAACGCTGCAAAAATTATTGCATTCCTGAATTCCTGTTCGTATAATCACATCATAAACCTCATCTACCCGGAGGGTAAAACAATGCAATTGGTTGACGTACTGAAGGAAGACCTGGTTTTCCTCAATTTCGAAGCAGAAAACAAAGATCAGGCTATCGAAAAGTTCATTTCCTCACTCGAAAAAACAGGTGCTATCAAGGAGCCAGCCGCTCTCAAAGACGCGCTTTTCGAAAGAGAAAAGTTGGGAACTACCGGCGTAGGTGGTGGCATTGCAATGCCGCACGCCCGCTCGAGTGCCATCAAAGATTTAACTGTGGCATTTTTCAGATCAGAAGAAGGTATCGATTTTAAAGCGATCGACAACTCGCCGGTCAATCTCATTTTCATGCTGCTTGCTCCGGTTTCTTCCGGTGGGCCGTATCTCAAGCTTCTCGCCAAGATTTCACGTCTGCTGCGCAGCGATGATTTCAAGAACTCATTGCTGGAAGCCAAAGACCCGGCGGCTGTCATGCAGATAATTCAGGAAAATGACTGACCGAAAAAGGTATTTTACGATAGCCCTGTTCGCCATTATCGGCGCAGGGTTTTCTGGTTTAGACGTGGTTTCGCTTGAGCCGGCGCGGCGGGTATTTGCTCAGGAAAGCCGCAAAAAAGAGACGACGCCGCGCGATAAGCTCAAGGTACGCGCCAAGAAGAGCAACAAAGATGAGTCTGCAGAAGTTAAAAAAGAAGAACCGATGTTTCTGCAGGAATCTGACCAGACTGCATCTTTTATGCCCGATATCTATCGTTGCCCTGAATGTGGCTACGAACAGGATGAAGCAGGCAACTGCCCCGATCACACAGCCATAACCCTGGTCAAGGTGCTCTCGGCCGGCAGAGACCCGCTTGCGCCTGCCGAGCTCGATGGCAACGAAGACATCATCGTCGATGTTCCCCTCAAGAATATCGAATTTCGAAAAGAGGCCGTGACCACCCCGGCGACTGACAGCAAGCAGTTGTGACGAGGCAGCCCGACCGCCATGCTTGAACCGCAAAACTGAAATTAGTGACTCAGACCCCCTTTTCTGCGAGCAGAAAAGGGAGTTGCTTTAGAAGCGAACAAAAAGATTGAAGCCAAGGAGAAGGAAATGTCGTTAAATCTGACGAGAAAGATCATCAAGGCCCACCTGACCAGCGGCGAAATGACCGCCAAAAGTCCGATCACCATCAAAATGGATCAGACGCTCACCCAGGATGCCACCGGCACCATGGCCTACCTGCAGTTCGAAGCTCTCGGCGTGCCGCGCGTGCGCACCGAACTTTCAGTGAGTTATGTCGACCACAACACCGTGCAGATGGATTTCAAAAATCCCGATGACCACATTTTTCTGCAGACGATCGCAGACAAGTTCGGCATCGTTTTTTCGCGCCCCGGCAACGGGATCTGCCATCAGCTGCATCTCGAGCGTTTTGCCAAGCCAGGCAAGACTCTTATCGGCTCAGACAGCCACACTCCGACTGCCGGTGGCATAGGTTCGCTGGCTATAGGTGCTGGCGGTCTCGACGTCGCGATGTCGATGGCCGGACATGCTTTCAACCTCAAGATGCCGATGGTGGTAAAGGTAAACCTTACTGGTAAACTGCAGCCCTGGGTTGCTGCCAAAGACGTCATTCTCGAAATCCTGCGCCGCGAAACGGTGAAGGGTGGGGTGGGTTACGTTTATGAATACGCCGGCCCAGGCGTCGCGACGCTGACCGTGCCCGAGCGAGCTACTATCACCAATATGGGCGCCGAACTTGGCGCTACTACTTCGATTTTCCCGAGCGATGACGAAACCCGGCGCTTTTTGAAGGCGCAGGGTCGTGAAGCTGACTGGGTCGAGCTCAAGGCCGATCCCGATGCGACTTACGATCGTGTTATCGACATCGATCTGGCTCAGGTCGTGCCTCTGGCCGCCTGTCCGCATATGCCCGATGTGGTCAAACCGATCAGCGAACTCGAACACCTCGATGTCGATCAGGTAATGATCGGCAGTTGCACGAATTCGAGCTATACTGACCTGACCCGCGCAGCTCAGATAATCAAGGGCAAAACTGTAAATCCGCGTCTGTCACTTGGTATCGCCCCGGGTTCGCGCCAGGTGTTACGCATGCTGGCCGACGAAGGTTCATTGTCCGCTCTCATCGGTGCCGGCGCCCGCCTGCTCGAAAGTGCCTGCGGCCCCTGTATTGGTATGGGTTTTGCACCCAAGTCGAATGCTGTTGCACTGCGCACTTCTAACCGCAACTTTGAAAAGCGCTCAGGCACTGATTCGGCTCAGGTCTATCTGGTGAGTCCGGAAGTGGCGGCCGTTGCCGCTGTCGAGGGCAAGTTCACCGACCCGCGCAAGTGGGGCAAATGCCCGGAAGTCAAAATGCCTGAAAAATTCAGCATCGACGATACGATGTTCATATTCCCGCGCGCTGATGGCTCGAAGGTTGAGATAGTCAGAGGCCCGAATATCGCCGCTCTGCCGGTCAAGGAAGAAATGCCGGCTGCACTCAAAGGCAAGGCCCTGATCAAGGTTGGCGATAATATTACTACCGATCATATCATGCCGGCCGGCCAGTATCTGCCGCTGCGCTCGAATGTTCCGGAATATGCCAAACACGTTTTCGAAGGTGTTGACCGCGAATTCTACAAACGTGCCGTCGAAATGAAAAAAGGCATGATCATTGGCGGAGATAACTATGGCCAAGGCAGTTCACGCGAGCATGCCGCTCTCTGCCCGATGTATCTCGGCGTCGAAGCGGTAGTCTGCAAAAGCTTCGCCCGCATTCATCTCGCCAACCTGGTCAACTTTGGTATTCTGCCGGCAACCTTCAAGAACCCGGCAGACTATGACAAGATCGAAGTCGGCGATGAACTCAAGATCGATGTCAGCAATCTCGATGGCGATCTCGTGATCGAAAACATCACCAAAGGTGTTAAAATGCCGGTTACCCACACTCTCAGCGATGAAGACAAGGTGATTCTCAAGGCCGGTGGCCGCCTGTCGTTCGCCAAGAAGCAGTCGGCAGCCTGATAAGTTCTGTCATTGCGCAGAATTGACGGTCTTTTTGCACATCAGATCGCCGTTTCGGGCAATGAAATTTGATGAGAAATAAACGTCAGCCGCTGCAATCTGCAGCGGCTGCCTGTTTAAATGGGAGCAACCGCATGTATTATCGCAATCAGAAGGGCTGGCATTATTTTGCCGCTGATATCAGAGACTGGCGCGACACTGCCTCGGCCAGATTCGACGAGCGCGTAACCAGACACGCCAAAGACGGTACGCTTACCGAGCAATGCCCGACTGATGCTCTGTCGGCTTTTTCCGGCAGCAAGATCATCTGCGTCGGCCGTAATTATCGCAAACATGCCGAAGAACTCGGCAACGATGTGCCGACACGCCCGCTCTGGTTCAGTAAACCGCCGAGTGCCATCGTTGGCGGCGGTCAGCAGGTGATTCTGCCAAAGGGATATGGTCGCATCGATTACGAAGGCGAGCTGGCGCTTATTATCGGGCGTCAGGCCAGGAATGTGACTGTCGAACAGGCCGGTGATTACATTGGTGGTGTTACTGCCTGCTTTGATATGACAGCTCGTGAACTGCAGAAAAGCGACGGGCAATGGACAAGGGCCAAAGGTTTCGATACCTTTCTTCCGCTGGCATGCCTGGTCGCACCGTTTTCGCCGGAGTGGAGCCGCGGTATGCTCGAAGTCTGGAAAAACAACGAGCTCGTTCAGAAAGACCGCTTTTCTTCGATGGTTTTCGGCTTTGCCGAACTTGTCGCCGATCTGTCGGCCTGCATGACACTCGAGCCGGGCGACCTGATTCTGACCGGCACCCCCGAAGGAGTCGGCCCGGTTGCTGCCGGTGATCGCCTCAAGATCACTATCAGCGGTCCCGCTATCATCAGTCTCTCGGTAACCTGCGCAGAATAGGGCATTGACAGCCTGAGGTGGGCAGGCTATAGTATAGCCCTATAAAAGTTGGAGGCACAAATGCTCAAAAAAACAGCAGCAGCAGTAATACTGGCTGCCCTGGTATTTTCTTCGGTTCCGTCTTATGCCCGCACCGGCGTGGTAAAGGGCAGTTATGTCAATCTGCGCAGTGAAGGCCGTTTCAATTCGCCAATCATCGGTAGAAAGATGCGTGGCGACGCCTATCGAATTCTGTTCGAAGACCGTAAATGGATCAAAGTTGCTTTCGATGATGGTACTGTAGGCTGGCTATACCAGACCAGCACCGAATTGAGCGACGACGCACCGGAACCTCCGGCCGCCGAAACAGCCAGTGCCGCTGTCGAACCGGCAAAAACTGAAGCCGAAAGCGCGAAGAAGCCCGAAAAAACCGATGACAAGGCCGCTGCTGAAACCACGGCCAAAAAGCCAGAGCCGACGAAAGCTGCGGCCACAGACAAGAAGGCCGCCGACAAGAAGGCTGACGAAAAGAAGGCCGATGAAAAGAAAGCGGTTGACAAGAAAGCTGCTGAGAAGGTTGCCGACAAGAAAGCCGATGAAAAGAAGGCCGATGAAAAAAAGGCCGATGAAAAAAAGGTTGCTGCAGTAGCAAAGCCGATTCCGGCCAGTGTGGTAGAAGTATCCGGCAGTGCCGAAGAGCTTTATAACGAAGCGATACGGCTGTATGAAAAAAAGCAGTATACTCAGGCTCTCGACAAGAATATGCAGGCAATAAAAAAGGCGCCGCAGAACGCAGAAATCCTCAATAACATTGGCAACTGCCAGTTCAAACTTGGCAGAATCGATGAGGCGCTCACATCATGGAAAGATGCGCTCAAGATCTCGCCGCGCTCCGGCAAGATCAGCAACAATCTTGGCATAGCCTATTATCAGCTCGACAAGAACAAGGATGCTATCGAATATTACAAAAAAGCCATTCTGTTTGAGCCAGATTTTCCTGACCCCTATTATAATCTCGCCTCGGTCTATGGTTTCACCGGCAAGTTTGAGGATGCGATCATGAATTACCGCAAATTCCTCGAATTCTCGCCCGATGCGACCATGAAAAAGCTCGCAGATGAGCGTATAGCCTACTGCGAGCGTCAGTTAGCGAAAACCGGTAAAACCGATAAAGCCGAAAAGAAGAACTGACTTTTTGCCAACATTTCACTTGTTGTTTCGCTGTCATTGCGAGGAGGGCGTCAGCCCGACGCGGCAATCTTATGGACAGAAGGATTGCTTCGCTTCGCTCGCAATGACGTTAAATTCTTGAACTCTTGTGTGACAGAATTCTGGCTAAAAGTCTCTTTTAAATCTGTATATCGAGCCGGATCGGGTGGTTACCAGCAGACCTTCGTCGAGAAGCGTCAGCGAGTCTTCCTGCAACTCACCGTTGACGTGTATGCGCCACTTTTCATGCTTGCTGCCGTAGTGAATGCAGTATATCCAGCCGTCCTGAGTGCCGATATACATGACTTTATCATCGAACAGCGGGCGGGTGACGAAAATTCTGCTTTCGGCTCGGAAGATCACCGAAACATCGCGTTTCTCGTCGTCAAGCTTCATAATCTCGTCACGATGAGCTACAATACCGTGGCTCAAGTCCTGAACGACCGGCACCAGATCGAGTCGGCGTGGCAGTACGTTGGCCATGTAGATATTCTTACCGCCGTCAGTTTCAACTTTGTGGAATATTCCTTCATCGGTAAGCAGGCTTACTTCGAGGCCCCGGCAATAAACCGGGCCATTGCTGCCGAGAGCCGGATTGCTGGCCTGATAGATTTTCCGGCCGTCATCGAGAGCGAGAGTCACGATTTCACCTGATTTGAAGGCTGCGATAGCCTTGTTTTCATCGCGCGACAGATAGCCCTTCTGGCTGCGACCGCTGATTTTTGGCGTTCCGTGCTGATATTGCCACAGCTGTTCGCCATTGTCGCGGTTGAGGCAGCGTACCAGTCCATTGTGACAGCTGAGAACAAGTTTGTCGCCAGCTTCAATCAGATAGGCTTCTTCGAGATATGTATCAGGAAACGCGCGGTTGGCACGAATCTGCAGATCGACCTGTTTGAACCAGAGCTGATTGCCGTCTTCCATTTTATACACGGCGGCATAGCCATAGTCATATTGAACAAAGACCTTGTTCCCGCCATCGATAAACCTTGTGGTCAGCGGGATATTATTGAAAAGATCCTTTTTGTCGTCGCTGATTTCAAGATTGGGAAAACTTGCCGGGTATGTTGTTTTCCAGACATTCATGCTCATGTCTCGGTTGAAGCCATAGAGAGCGTCTTTGTCGCAGAAAACCGGCATGATGCCACGCTGTACACCTTTGTGAATTACGGCTGGTCTGAATTTCTGGCTGTTGATAACGTTGCCGGTCTTGAGATCGAGCGCGGCAATTTCGTTTTCGCGTTCGACCCACAGGTGGTCGGCGCCGAGCATATAGTTGCCGGGAGTGCGGGTTACGAATCTTTCAACCGGCTCATAGAAGCTCTGTCGGTTCCAGACCAGCTTTTCTGCTGTGTCTGAAGACATTGCTGCATAAGAGTAGAAACCGAAATGAATGCCGACGAGAAGTGCTATGGCACCGCAGAAGCCTGCAACTCTGCCGTCGCCCCATTCCTTGCCGAAAAGAATTTCGAAGAATGATTTGACGAGCAGCGAAAAGAAGAACTGCGCAAAGGTAACAGCTGCGATTATCGCGGTCATGCTTCCCGTCACCAGCAGATTGAAGGGAATATCCTTGCGGGTCCAGGCAGATTTGACGATCAGGCCGATGCTGCGGAAGTTTTCTGCCATCGGAGAGTAAAAATCGCCGAACCAGGCGTAGAATATGCCCATGACCAGAGCAGCCCCGGCGAGCGTTGAATAGATCATCGAGCGCATCAGCATCTGCGCGAACAGTAATACCAGCAGAATAGAGCCCAGCATCACGTAAGTCGAGTAGGTCGTAAGCGGAAAAGTTGAGAAACTCCCGAAACTTTTTCCAAGAAAAAAGAACTGCAGAGTTACTACCAGCGCAAGTGGCAGCATCATGAAGAAATTTTTGAGACTTTCTTTAATGCGGTCTTTTCTTGTTGGCTTGGGAGCTTCTTCCTGTTTCTTGATGATTAAGTTTACAGGGTTTGCTGTTACAATCGGCACGTCATCCATGTTTCCCCTCCTGTAAAACTGGCCTGCACACTGCCCCTATCGGCGCATTTGGCAAAATCATTAATCGAAGATCGAAAAAGGTCGATCATATCACCGGTAAAACTAAAACATTCTTGACACTGGTCTGAGTAGTGAATAGAATGTTTCTATCGTGTGAATTCCTCTTGCCGTCTAGAGGTAGTTTAAGGAGGCTCTCTTTGCCGTCGATGGTATCCCACCTGTTTTTCAAATTGGCTAACGAAAAGGATTCCGAGCTCGAAGCCTGTGAATACCTCGATACTTTTGCAAAAAAGTGCGGGTTTGCTTCCGAGACCATTGATGAAATGAGGCTAGCCTTCATTGAAGGCCTCATCAACGCAAAAGAACATGCTCCAAAAGATATTCCTGACGGCAGCAAAAGGGATATTCATGTAGCACTTTCTTACGCCGACGACATGATTCAGATTCAGATTCGTGACTTTGGCAAGGGTTTCGACCCGACTGTCGTCGAAAAACCCGATATCCGCAAGAAGCTCAAGTCTTCGCATAAACGCGGCTGGGGCCTCATGCTCATGGAAAAGCTCATGGACGGCGCTGAAATTACTTCGTTTCCGCCTTCCGGCACTCTTATTCAACTGGTTAAAAAGCGTGTTTCAGCGGAAACCGCCGCCGAAGTCGATACTCTGCGCGAGCACAAGCGGGTCGAACGCCTCAAATACATTCTTGGCAGCTTCATCGACCTGAGCTCATTCCTCTGCCAGAGCAAAAATCTGCAGGCCGGTCTGCGCTCGATGCTGCGCATTCTGCTTGGCACCATGGGCGTCTCGCGTGGCGCCATCTATACCTTTGAAAACGATAACGAAAGCCTCGAATGCTTCGTCGACATCAAGCTTCGTGCCAATGCCCGTCTGCCACAGGTGAAAATCAGCAGCAAAACCTTTGAAAAGTTCGCACTCAAAGATGACGGTGAAGTGACAGAGCTTGTTCAGAGCGAAATCAGCGCCTTTAAGGAAAATTTCAAAGCCGGTGAAATCGAGCACATCTATGTTCTGCGCACCGATAACCAGTATCAGGGTCTGCTCGTGCTCGGCGCCCGCTTCCGCAAAGAAGAAGAAGAAACTCTCGATAAAGAACTGCTCACTACGATTTCGCGCAATATATCATCAGCCATCAATACTTACCGCCTGATGCAGAACCTGCGTGATGCCAACGAAAGTCTCGATCGCCGTATCAACGAACTCGATGCCGTGCGCGAAGCCAGCCAGACGATTTCTTCTGAGCTCGAAATCGAGAATCTGCCGTTTACCGTCGAAGGCATTTTCCGCAGCATCATGAGTATTCAGAAATTTTCGATGTGTATTTTCGATCCTACCGAAAATCGCTTCAACATCTGCCCGAACAGCCGCGGCCTGCCTTCGACTCTTGATCTCTGGTCATCTCCAGTCTCTCAGTATGTCATCGAAAAAATGGCTCCGGTTTATGTCGCCGACACCAAATGTGAAGAGCGTTTCAACTTCATGCGCTCGAAAAGCTACGCGACCAGTTCCTTTATCGTGATCCCGATCATCGTCCAGGATGAAGTTCTTGGCCTGGTCAACCTGACCGATAAAGAAGGCGACAAGCTTACCGACCGTGATTTTGAACTGGCGCAACTGCTGTGCAGTCAGCTCGGCATCGCAATCAAGAATGCCAACCTCTACAAGCGCGGCATCACCGATGGAATGACCCGCCTCTACACCAATCATTACTTCAAGGTTCGTCTGTCTCAGGAAATCTCGCGTCTGCGCCGTGTTAAATCGCCGCTTTCGGTGATCATGGCCTGTGTCGATAATCTCGAAGCTCTGCTGCAGAAGCATGGTGTCGCGTTCAAAGATGCCGTTCTGGTCAAGGTCGGTTCTGCGATCAAGCGGGTAATTCGATTCAATGATCTGCCGTGCCGCTACGAAGGTGACAAGTTTGCGATCATTCTGCCAGATACCGCCAATGAAGGCAGTCACACCGCTGCCGGCAAGATCGTCGATACCATTCGCTCTCTCTCGGTAAGACATCTCGACAAAGAAGAAAAAGTAACTGTCAGCCTGGCAATCGTCGAATTCAAGGTGAGCATGAATATCGGTCAGTTTATCGAAACCGCCGAACGCCTGCTTGCCCTCGCCCAGAAACAGGGCGGTAACCGCATCATCGACGAAACCGCCATCTCATAATTCCCGATATAAAAACCTGAATTTGTTCTAATAGCGCAGGGGTTCAAATATTTTGAACCCCTGCACTTCTTCTGGTATTTTCCGTAATCGTAATCGTAATCGTAATCGTAATCGTAATCCTAATCCTAATCGCTCTCCTCTCGCGCATAAAAAAACAGCCTCGCAAACCGCGAGGCTGTTTTTGTTATGCGCGATACGTTTAGTTCTCGGCTCCGATCGAAGTCACTACGTCTTCGCCGGTTGGTTCCTGCAGGATTTCGTAAGTCTTGCCGCAGAGTTCCCAGACTGGTTCAGACCAGCCGCTCGATTTGGTGCGCAGCAGTTCGAACCATACCTTGTTGATTTCGAACTTGCGGTTGATCTTGGTGGTGATTGCCTTGATGCGCTGGAACGAAACGTTGCAGACGATCATCGGCTGACCGCCGACATTCATGTTGAAAGGTTCAGAAACCTTGAGGTTTTTGATGGCCCCGCCGGTTACCAGGCCCTGCAGAATGCTGAGCAGGTCGATGTTGATTGTCAGGCTGACGTTCCAGGTGGTCGAAATTGTCTGTTCTTCATACTGCCAGGTTACGCCCTTGTATTCGCGGTCGAGTTCGCGGCCCTTGCGGTATTTGAAGCCGGGTTCGGAGTAGCCGTAGCCCGGGAAATATTCGCGGAACTGCTCTTCGCTCATGAAACTGTTGCTGCCGGCGTGGACAATTTCAAATTTAAGAGTGCCAAGTGTCGGAAACAGCGCATCTCTGGCGCCAACTGGCAGTGAGCGATAAATTTCGCTGATCAGCTCGATCTGCTGATAGCTTGGGCTGGCGCTCTTTATCGATTCGGCCAGAGACTTGCCGATTGCAACAGAAGTTTCTTTGTGATGTTTGATTGCTTTTGTCCAGTTAGCCTGGTTTTCTTCGCTCTGATTCTGAACGTATTTGTCATACAGTTCCTGGATCTGCCAGTATTCACTGATTGCTGCAAAAATCCGCTGCTGGGTTACAAAAAGAGGATGATCGGCCGCTACTCCATCGAATGCTCCGGCCTGACAGTTAAAAAACGCGGCAAATACCGCCAGAACCAACATAAGTCTGTGTAATCGCATACTCATTTCTCCTCATATACTTATTGGCATAGCCACAGGCTTTCGAATATAGTATAACCATGGCTATCGACAAGCTGCAATACCCTGAAAGGGTACAAATCCTTCTCTGAATTGGTCGCTCTGGCTCAGGGTTTGCGGTTGATCTGGCTGTTTGTGCAACACAAAATATGCAGCCGTTACTTGAAGATCAGAATCCAGGGTACCGCGATTGACATTTTTACCGCCCGAATACTTTGTCTGCTCTTGCGTCTGACGATGCGTGCTGATGGACAGATGCTTTTCAGCAGCTGTTTGACCCGCTGAACCGTAGTTTTGAAAGCGCCCTGATCATATTCCGGGTCAAAAATCGAGCCCCAGGCTGAACGATAAAGCGCCTCGACTTCTACGGCATGCGGCTGGGCAATGAAAAGCTGCAGCAGAAGATTGTGTGGAATAGAGCCGATTTTGATGCGCAGCTGGCTGGCGCCATAGATCAACAGACCGGCCGGCGCATCGAATATCAGATGGTCGCCCGGGTAGTTCTTCTGCCAGCTGACATATTCATCATGATGCAGTGTAGCTGTCTCATTACTTGTCATTAACGTAAAGAATTCACCGGCACGGCTGTTTTCGGTCTGCAGCTTTTCTAAGATGTCTCTGAGTCCGCCTATACGCGCAATCATCTGCTTGAGCGTTGATGGCGGTGTCTTGCTGATGTGATACTGCAGATACTCAATACATGCGGCTGTACCACATTTTTGCAGCGGCGCGGCGATGTGTCCCCAGAACGGGTCGAAACTGCCGGAGTCGATGTGGTGTCTGATCAGTTCTTCCAGTTTGATTTCGGGAAACCGCTCTGGAAAGTAGAGCGCAGCGAGCAGATCTATCTGCAGACGTTGTGCCCGGGAATGACCGCCATTGAGGTATTGTTGTGAAGTTTTGAGAGACTCAAATCCTTCGTTGATCTTGCCCTGAAAGAGTTGTGATGCCGCCAGGCCGAAGTGGCAGTCTCCAATTTGAACGGGTGAAGCGTTTTTGCTGACAGCACGGCATATCATCTGCTTGTAATGGCTTTCTGCCTCGGTCAGTCGCATGTTGAACACATGATTCATAGCCTGCAGCGATTCACCGACATAGCAGGCGCGTGCTTCAAGACTGGTTGCAGTCAGAATCGCGGCGGCCTGATGCCAGTAGGTCTCGGCGGCAGCCTGCTTGCCCAGGATTTCACAGATCCAGGCCAGCAATGAAAATATTTCGTACATGCCGCTGAGATTCTGCTTTTTTTCGCGAATGGTCAAAACTTCGCGAAAAATTTTGATGGCTTTGAAAAATTGCCCCATTTTCAAAAAGATCTTGCCGAGGCCCATTCCGGTAACTGAGGCATTCCAGAGATTTTCCTGCTGGCGGTTTATGCCGTAGGCACGACTTAACTGTGCTCGTGCCTTATTGAAATTGCCGAGGTCATACTCAACCAGTCCAATGTTGGTAAGAAACGAGGCAAGAAGATTTTCATTGCCTGACTGACGGGCCCGGTGCAGGCCGGCAAGATAGTGCGCCCGGGCTGATTGTGGTCGACCTCGCGAAAAATAGATATTTCCCAGGGCATTCTCAGCCCGAGCCAGAGATTCATTGTCATTGTCGATGATAAAACTTTCGCGGGCGAGAAAAAGTTCGGTCATCGCCTCGTCTACCCGGCCAAGACGCTTCAGCACCAGTGCAGATGCGTAGAATAGATGACCCAGCTGACTGCCGGGCTGTTCTTCGTATCTGCTTTTCGCTTCTTCCAGCAGCTGCAGGGCGTCATCATAGCGTTCCTGCGCCGAAAAAGTCTTAGATATATCGAGGTAGACATTGTGCGAGAAGGTCAGGTTACGATTGAGAAAATTCTCCGCGAAAAAATTGATGAGGCTGAATTTACCAGCGTAGAAAAAGCGAGAACTGAGCTGAGTAAAACGCTCGACAATTTCTTCTTCGAGACCGATCAGGGTGCCGAAATAGATCGCTGCTGCAGCAAGCTCGATATCTGCAGCTGTGAGATTCTGGCTTACCCAGTCAGAAATTTCGTCGCTACGCAGGCTCAAAACATCGGTGCGATTCGCAATAAAGCTCAGCAGCAGTCTCGGAACCAGCGGTGGCACCTCGAGATCTTCGCGGGCATTGAGGGTGTTGGCAAGCAGCCAGTGCAATTTTTCAGCATCGAGATTTCTGAATATTTCGATGAAATAATTCTCGATGATTGCGTTGATTCTGGGTTCCGGCGTCTCTCTGATAAATATCATGTTGGCCTGTAGCTGCTTTTCGCACAGTTCCGGCAGACTACGCAGTTCCATCCAGAGGCGCGTGGTGTTTTCGACATCCTGCGGCGGCGAATCTGGCGGTTGCTGCAGCAGGGCCAGTGGAAACCTGGTAAAAAACAGCCCGTTCCAGGTAAGCTTGTCAGCTTCGCGCGGATCGAGTTTGATCGGAGTGCGTTTGAAGATTTTGAAAGGCAGCTCATGATAGGCTGCCCGCCCACTCCAGGCAAGATACAGGGATACCCGTTTGATTACACTGTCTGAGGTCTGTCTGGCTATATTGAGCAGCAACTTCGTGTTATAAGATACCCGGCAGAACAGTGACCCCATTTCGCTGGTTGGCGGGGCATATACCGTATCTTTGGTCAGATCGACAAGCGTTTTCTCTATTGTTGAAACCTGTAAACGACAGCCCCTGAACAATATCGTCTGAACGTAAGAAGAGGTGGTTTTGCCATGATAGACAAACACCAGTTCAAATCCGTTGATACTGCGGTTTCTGCGGCGGTGATCAGAGACGATGGTGAGGGTCGATGGCGGTTCTGGCGCCAGCCCGAGCAGAAACAGCGCGGTCTGGTGCGAGAAATATTCGCCTTCGTTACTGATCAGCGAGCCGAGCTGCTCGAGTATTACCGCAAAGCTGTCAGGTTCCGGCAAGACTTTTCCCTCATATATTTGATCATCCTGATTCCAATTATAATACATGATCCCTTTTTTCGCCCCGAAAATATTAACCACAGGGCAAACGTAAACATGTCGTAGAATTGACGCCTGTTTTAAATCCGTCATTGCTTCATCGCAACAGCCTGTTTAAGACAGTGAGATTAGCTCAGAGCTGGCTTTTTGGCCATGGATGGCCTTATACATTTGCGCCACAGGAATGGCGCGCAAATGTGATGCCTTCGGCATACCGCTTCGTCGCTTACGCTCCTCGCAATGACAACTTTCACACCGTCAGCAGCGTCTGATCCTGAAAAGGTAGGCGTTTGCCCTGATATTCACCACCCTTAGGCAATTTCTGGTAATGGCGGGAGAATTACTGTAAAATTTAGTCATTCTGGATCTGGAGATTTTTATGAAAAGTTTTGCAGATATGCTGCTGAGCCGCTCTGCGTTCAGCGAGATCGTGATGGGGAACACTGCCGTAGTCAGAGCAATGATCGAGGCCGGCACCAGGGTCGTTACCTCTTACCCGGGTTCGCCGACGCCTGAGATCGCCGGCGCGATTGCCGGCATAAAGCTCGAAGAGCGGCCGTTCTATTTTGAGTTCTCGACCAACGAAAAGGTCGCCACCGAAGTCGCTTATGGTGCGGCGGTCAACGGCCACCTGTCGACAGTCTTTTTTAAGAGCGTCGGGCTTAACGTCGCGGCCGATACCTTTGTGCAGCTGAGTCTGATGAACCTGACCGGCGGCATGGTCGTGATTCTCGGCGATGACCCTGGCGCCAACTCGTCGCAGAACGAACAGGACAATCGCCACCTCGCGCGTCTCAGCTATACACCGGTTTTTGAGCCGGCCAACCCGCAGGAAGTCTATGAATTCTACAAGACTGCAGCAAAACTCTCACAGCAACTGCACATGCCGGTCATTCTCAGGCTGACTACGCACGTCTGCCACGCCAAGCAGAAAGTGTCGTTCGGCGCCTGGAACCCTTCAGAGTTCGATAAACAACCACGCTTCGATGTCAAAAACGGCCCCTATATGCCATTGACCAGCCTGGTGTTTCCGATGAAGCGCCGGGCACTCGCCAATCTTCGCCTGGTCGCCGAATTCAGCGAAAAACAGGGCTGTCATCAGCTGACTGCAAACGGCAGTCGGCGAGGCATCATCACCTTCGGTCTGCCATATCTGTCGTTGCTGGATGTGCTGACTGAGTCCAATAAGAAGCCCGATATTTTTAAGCTTGGCCTGATTTATCCACTGCCAACCGGTTTGCTCGCCGAATTTTTGCGCAGTCACGATGAAGTCTTCATTCTCGAAGAGCTCGACGACATTATCGAAGGCGACATCAAACGCCTCGCCTTCGAGCAACAGATCATCGTTAAAATTCACGGTAAAACTGACGCTGAAGCATGGATCGGTGAGTATACCGCCGATAAGGTTGCCGGTCTGCTGAGCGCAGTCTGGCCGGAAATGGCTCCATCGCCTGCAGCCGCGCCAGATGTCAGCGTCGCGGTGCCGCCGCGTCCGGCGCAGATGTGCCCGGGTTGTGGTCATCGCAGCGCTTTTCATGCAATAAAACAGGCGCTTAAGCCTGAAGATATAAAGGTTGCCGATATCGGCTGCCATACTCTCGGCTTCATGCCGCCTTATGAAATGGGCCAGCTGCTGATGTGCATGGGTGCTTCGACCGGCATTGCCGCCGGGATGTCACTGTTTAACGATTCTCGGCGCGTCGTCTGCTTTCTTGGCGATTCGACCTTCTTTCATGCCGGTCTGCCCGGCATTATAAACGCCCTTTTCAACAAGCATAATATCACGCTGATCGTCATGGAAAACGGCACCACGGCAATGACTGGCCACCAGGATCACGCCGCCAGCGGCCGCAACTTCAATCAGGTGACCGAAAGTATTCCGGTGCGCAAGGTGCTCGAAGGATTCGGAATTAAACATATCTTTGAAGTCGACACTTACCAGCAGCAGAAGCTCACCGACATGGTACGCGAAGCCGTCGCCGTTGAAGGTTTTTCGGTTGTTATCGCGCGTCACCCCTGTATGCTCAAGCTGATGCGCGAACAGCGCCGCAAGGAAAACTTTCAGGCAAAAATGGTGAGCATCGATCAGCAGAACTGTAATCAGACACATGCCTGCGTAAGTGATTTTGCCTGTCCGACCTTTGTCATGCACGAAGACGGCTCGATCGATGTAAACCCCGATCTTTGCATCGGCGACGGCTCATGTCTGCAGACCTGCCCGACCAAAGCCATCAATCGCCCTGAAGCCCGCCAGAAGGAGACAAAATAATGAAAGCATTCAACATTTACCTCAGTGGTGTCGGCGGCCAGGGCATCGGCCTGATCAGCGAAATCATTCTTCGTGCCGCCGATCATGCCGGATTAAACGCTCTCGGCGTCGATACGCACGGCCTCGCCCAGCGCGGCGGCATCGTGTCATCTCATATCAGAATCGGCGAAAACATTCATTCGCCGCTCGTTTCGAAACATTCTGCCAATCTGGTAATTTCGCTGGAACGCCACGAGGCGTTGCGTGCTGCCGCCGATTACCTTGCTGCCGCCGGCACACTTGTCTACTATGATACCTCCTGGCAGCCGCTGCCGGTGCGTCTCAAGAAAGCTGCCGAAATCAAGGTCGAACAGATCGAAGAATTCTGCCGCAAAGGATCTTTCAAACTGTATGCCGTGCATCATGCTGATTTGCCTGACCCGCGCATGCAGAACATCGCCCTTCTCGCCGGAATCTGCAAAAATGCTCTCGTAAGCGGCTTGAATGCCGATAATTACCGCGCCGCCATGCACGACCTGATGGGCGGCCGCATGCTGCAGGGCAACCTTGACCTCTTCGACCGCCTGCTGGCGTAAAAACCCGCCGAGGCCCGAATAAATAACATATTTTCCGAGTGTCTATATGGCTTTTACAGCGCTTGATCAGAATTAAAACATGGAGCTATCAATGAAAAATTTTAAATGCCTGTTTGTGTGTTTTTTGGTTTCTCTTGCTGTTTTTGTCGCGGCACCTTCTGCCTTCGCGGTCGATGAAAGCGTCGAACCGGCTGATAGTTACAAGCTTTCGCTTAACGGCACCGAGGTTGAAATTTTTACCGACAAAGATATCGAGCTGTCTGAAGACGCCGGCAAAGCGAAGGCCCGCCTGATCGTCAACCCTGAAAAGCGCTTTCACTATGGCGACGTAGACTTCCAATACCCTCGTTATTTTACCTTTGAAGCAGATCTGAGCTCAGATGACGTAAAGCTCTGGAGTCTCTCAGGCAATAAGGCAGTAATTATGGTGCAGCGCTATCCGATCGTAATGGACCACAAAATCATGGCAGAACAGCTTCTGCCAAGCTTCGGCGAAGGCAATTCAACCCTTGGCACCTGCGAGATGATGTTCAATGGCGTTGATACTGCTGGTTCGCGAGTTGTCACTACTATCGGTCAGGGCACTATCGCCCAGGAAATCTATTCTTTCCCCATGACAACCGGTTCACTGCTGCTGGTTCTTCAGGATACCCTCGACAGCGACAAAAATTCTGAAGAATTCAAAGCCTTTCGCGCCCAGCTCGCCCGCACCTTCAAACTCACCGAAGCCGAAAAAAAGTAAAGCCTTTCTGAAAAACTTTTCTGGTCAGCCAGAGTATTATTTTGCTCGAAGGCATTGCGGGGTAGGGGATTGATAAGTAAAATCTCTCTATACACTCTTAAAGAAAGCGCGTGCATTGAATGAATAAAATATTGCGGCTTGTGTTTCTGCTTTTAGTCATTCCTTACAGCCTGCTGGCCTTTTCACCGGAACCTTTCGAGGTCGTCGAGTTCAGCATTCTCCACACCTCTGATGTTCATGCGCACCTGATGGCGTTCGATGGCCCGACCGGCAACGGTGTTGGCGGCTACGCCCGTATCAAGGCCTATAAAGATTCGCTCGAAGCTCAGGGCCGCGAAGTGATCATGCTTTCTTCCGGTGATATCTTTCAGGGCACTTTCTTTTACCGCTTTTTTCAGGGCATTCCCGATATCGAATTCATGAGTGACACCGGCTATGCCGCGATGACTCTCGGCAACCACGAATTCGACAACGGCCAGGCTGCCCTCGCTGAAGCAATTTCATACGCAAAGTTTCCGATACTGGCTGCCAATATCGTTTTCAAGAAAATTCCGCAGCTGCAGGCGCGCATCAAGCCTTACACCATAGTAAATGCCGGCCCGGCCGACAACCCGGTTAAAATCGCCATTATCGGCTTTACCCCCGAAAACCTCAAAGAAATTGTGCAGCCGCTGTTCGTCAATGATTTCGACGTGCGCGACGCTGCCGTCTCATTGCGCCAGTATCTGCCCGAAATCAAGGCGCTGAATCCTGATATGATTCTCGTTCTTTCGCATCTCGGCTGGGAACGCGAACTCGAACTCTTCGAAGAATTTCCCGAAATCGATGGCATTCTCGGCGGTCATACTCACCTTCTTATCGATCCGCCTGCTGTCGTCAATAGCGAGCACGGTCACCGCTTCATGTCGCAGCCCGGGGAATGGGGTCAGTATATCACCCGCTACGATATCGCTCTGTATCGCCATTCTGCCCGCAAGATCGAAGTGCTTGCCGCCGGCCTGGTCGCCATGAGCAACGAAAAGCCCGAAGACGCTGCCATGGCGCAGTCGGTGCTCAAACTCTGGCAGCAGGTCGAAGACAAGGTCAGCACCGTGCTCGGCACAGCCCGCGTTTTTCTTAACGGTGAACGCGATTACATCAGAAAAATGGAAACCAACCTCGGCAACCTGGTTACCGACTGTTTTGTCGACTTCACCGATGCCGATATGGCTCTGGTCAACGGTGGTGGCATTCGCAGCTCGATCGCAACCGGCCCGATAACCGTTGGCGACTGCCTCAACGTATTGCCATTTGACAATTATCTGGTCAAAATCAAGCTTACCGGTGCTTCTTTAAAGAAAATCTTTGCCCGCATAGCCGAAGGGATCTCGCAGTCAGGCGGTTTTGGCGGCTTTCTGCAGGTGTCGCACGGAATGCTCGTCGATTACTCGCAGGGCGAAGTTTCAGTCAGCCTCCACGGAAAAGAACTAATTGATGACGAGCTTTATACCGTATGCACTACTGATTTTCTCGCTGCCGGAGGCGATGGCCTGACCGGTTTTACCGAAGCAGTTGACTCTGAATCGACCGGCAAGCTTACCGGTGATGTTTTTATGAGCTTTATCAAAGCGCAGAGCAGTGTTTCGCCGGTAACTGAAGGGCGCATCAAGCTGATGCACACTGTCAATAAAATCAAGATGCCCAAGGGCATCATCAAGAACATCCCGACTCCGCCGCGCGACTAGTTTTTTCCCGGTTGTCCGAGCGGTCGAGCACATCTGACCAGCAGCCAAACCAGAAGCGACTGGCTGACAGCGGCATGTCTGTGCACAGCTTAAGCAGTTCTGCGGTCGAAACATGTGTGTTCCAGTTGCGGGTAAAGGGGTTGGCGAAAGCGCGCGATGGCCATTCACTGGCCAGCCGCACCAGACCGGAACCAACAACGACCGAGTCGGTACTGGCTTTTGGCGCTATGTCTTCAACCAGTGCCAGCAGCGCGAACAGTGCTTTGCGGAACAGAGCAAATTCAGCGCGCAAACGCAGACCGCCGAATTCTACGGCATGATCGAATACTGACAGACACCAGTCGAACCCCGGAAAAGTGCCTTTTCTGATCGAAGCGACAGCCCATATCGCGCTGGCCTTGAGCTTCTCGTCATCAGAAGAAATGCCGAGTTCCGAAAGCGCTCTGAATATGGCTTTTTCATCCATGCGCAGACCACCCATCAACAGCTGAATTATCGCTACCCGGTCATTCTTTGGCAGTTCAACCGCCAGACTCCAGTCGAGCGGCACGATTTTGCCGTTTTCATCATAAAAAATATTACCGCCGTGCGGGTCACCATGAAATATCGCCCAAGTTTCCGACATCCAGAACGGGCGCGCAATCAGCCCATCGACCAGCTTTTCGGCGATTCTTATGCGTTGCATTTTGTCTGAGCCGGCGTCAGCCAGCGCTTCTGCCAGAGGTTTGCCTTTGACCAGAGTCATCGCCGTGACCCGCGATGTGCACCATGGAAGCAGCTCGGGAATCGCGACCTCAGGAACGTCGCGGTAAAGCTCGCTTGCCCTTCGCATATGGATCTGTTCACGGTCGAGCCTTATCTCGTCCGCTACCAGCAACGCAGCTTCTGACAATGGGCCGGCAAATTCGAGCTTTGGCAGGTTCAGCTCGCGGCAGATTCTTTCAAGCTCCTGACCGAGATCGGGCCAGAGTTCGAGTTCTTTTTCGAGAGCTTTTTCTGCTTCGGGTCTGACAATTTTAAAGACGCCAGCAATTTGCCGCCCTGCAGCATCGTTGAAAGTGAAAGGCATGATAACCGCCACGCTGGCTTCTGCAATGGGCTTGTCTCCGAGCGTAATGCCGCTGAGATCTATTTTTTCGCGGCGCAGAACGGCTTTGATCTGCTCGATACTCATGCGCGGTTGCAGAGATTCGAGTCTCTGCAGGCTTTGCCTGAGTTCTGGTGACAACCTTTTATCACGAGCCAGAATCTGGCCAAGTTTGTGCAGAGTGGGGCACCGCCTTAAAACCGCTTCCAGCCGTTGCGAAGCGTTGGCAAATGGACCGAGCGCCAGCTGGTCAGATAGAATTTCCTGCTGCCGGGTTTCGCTGAGCTGCCCTAAAAACCATGCCAGGCCGCCTTTAACAAAGGGTCGCCACTTTTCGTAGCACTCAGGTACAAGACTGTTGATATCCATATTCGAAAAAAGCGCGGTCCAATCCATGATCTTTACTCCTGCACAAAATACATCAAATCTTTTGCTGCATTGTAGCAAAAACATCGGCAAAATTGCAATAAGTATTTTGCGTTTGCGGCAAAAATATCGTATTAACTTAGCAAACTGTCATCTTGCGCGCAGTCGCAGGATCCAGAGAGTCACTGAAGTCATGGATTCTGCGACTCCGCTTCGCTCCGCGCAGACCGAGAAAATGCTTTCACGTGCTTGTGCGCGTCTGCGCTGCGCAGCCTTAGCGAAGCAGGGTTATCGTTATCGTAACCGTAATCGAAAGAACTCTTTCCAGCACAAACTGGTGATCTCGGCACCAGTTATGTCTAATTACGGCCTGCTTAACCCTCCTAAAATAATCTGCGCAATCTTCAAAATCACCCGGGCGCTTCTATCCTGATGCGCCCAAGTATCACCCACCTCCTGTGGGCGACTGCGGATAACTCTTCTTTTCCTTCTTCTTCATTTCACATCTTTTGTATCTCGGCCGCGGTGGACTGTGGTAATATTCTTCAGAATAATTCAGGAGTTTTATATGGAAATTCTCAACCTGGCTGATGTGCCCCATTGTCTTGAACTGATCAGTGGCTGGCACCACAATGAATGGAGCTATCTCAACCCCGGCCGCACATTTGAAATGCGCCTGGCTGATATGCAGAAGCATCTCGAGCGCAACGATATTCCGACAACTTTTGTCGCCATCAGCCACGAAGTGCTCGGCTCAGCCGCGCTTATCGAAAGCGACATGCCCGAACGCCCCGAGCTGACTCCCTGGCTCGCCAGCGTCTTCGTCGCTCCCGAAGCCCGCAAAAACGGCGTTGGCCGTGCCCTGGTGCAGCGAGTCATGCAACATGCCAAAGCCAGCGGCGTAAAGACGATGTACCTCTACACTCCCGATCGCGCGCATTTCTACAAACACATGGGCTGGCAGACGATGGAAGAGCTCGAATACCACGGCGCCAACGTAACCCTGATGAAAATCGATCTGTAACCCTGCCTGCAACTAAATGCTTTTTTTATGGTGGCATTTGCGGTAAAATATCTGGCAAATCAAGGAAAGGTGGCAAATAATGAGTCTTTCTGCCGAAATCAAACAGCAGATTCTGCAAAACATCGAAAAGGTGACAGGGCAGGGCGCCGAATACGTCGATGCCCGCTACTACACCAACGATGATTCCGAAACCCTGTTCCTCTACGATGGCAATCTCGAAGCCAACGATACCAACTTCGAAAGCGGCCTGGGTGTACGCGTTCTTTTTGGCGGCGCCTGGGGCTTTGCCGCTACCAGCGACGCAGCCGCCATCGCGACCTGCTTCGATCTGGCGCTGCAAAACGCCAGAACCGCCGCAAAGCTTGTGCGCGTTCCGCTGCACATGGGCAAAAAGCCGGCGCATAAAGGGCACTTCGCGTCTCCGCTCAAACAGGATCCTTTCAGCATTCCTCTCAAGGATAAGCTCGACTTCCTCAACGGCATCGATGCCCAGCTCAAAGAAGAATGGATCGCCAAACGCTATGTCTACGCCGAATTCCAGAAGAAGAACATCTACTTCTTCAACAGCGAAGGCACCGAAGTCGAACGCAATCTCGCCAACGTCTTCGCCAAAATGATGGTGATGGCGCTCGACAGCGATGGCCAGATGCAGCGTCGCAGCCAGGAACTCTTTACGACTGGAAAAGGCACGCGCGGCTACGAGATGCTGACCAGTCCCGAGCTGTTTTCGGCACATGCCGGTCGCATCAAAGAAGAACTCGCGCAGCTGATCAAGGCTGACGCCCTCGAATATGGCCGCCGCTCCGTCATTCTGCTGCCCGGCCAGGGCTTTCTGCAGGTGCATGAAACTATCGGCCACCCGCTCGAACTCGATCGTATTCTCGGCTATGAACTTTCTTACGCCGGTGGTTCGTTCGTCGATCTCGACGCCTTCGGAAAACTGCAATACGGCAGCGAAAAGCTTACAGTCAGCGCTTTCGGTGGCATCGAAAATTCGCCGGGTTCCTACGGTTTCGATGACGAAGGTTCGCCTGAACGCGATTACCTGCTGATCGACCGCGGTCTGCTGGTCAACGCCCTCAGCTCACGAGCCATGATCGATGAGGCCAACCAGAAGGCCGGCCGCACCGTATTCACCGAGAGTGGTGGCGCCGCCCGTGCAACCGCTTTCTATCGCGCGCCGATTGACCGCATGACCAACGTTAACATCCTTCCCGGCAATGACGGCACTCTCGACGATATCATCGCCGGAACCGAGGACGGTATTGTGCTCGATAACCCGGTTTCGTGGTCGATCGGTTCGAACCGCGAGCACTTCCATTTTGGCTGCGAAATCGCCTGGGAAGTGAAGAACGGCAAAAAGACCCGCATTCTGCGCAATCCCACTTATCAGGGGCACACCGTCGAGTTCTACAACTCGCTGTCGGCGGTCGGCGACGCGTCGACCTGGCGCGTCTGGCAGGTTGATAACTGCGGCAAGGGCGAGCCGAACCAGATCATGCAGCTCGGCCACGGCATTCCGGTCGTGCGCTTCGATAACGTAATCACCGGCGAAAGGAAGTAAGTCATGCAGAAAAACAAAGCACAGGAAATCATCTGCGCCGTGCGCGCTCGCGCTGCTGGCCGCGGCATCAACGCTTCTTTCTCGCTGCACTGCGAAAAAAGCCATCTGATGCGCATTGGTAACAATTCAGTATCACTCAATACTTCTGAGCACCTGACCCGCCTCGATATCGAAGTCATCAACGGGCGCCGCACCGGTTCGCATACCCAGATGGGCGATGTGACCTCGGAAGAATACGTCGAAAAGGCCCTGCAGGTTGCGGTTGATAAAGCCGCAGTTGCCAGCGAAAAAGATTATCAGCCGCTTTCTGTGGTTCTCGATGCGACGGTTTCTGAGAACAATCAGTATGACCACGCTCTCGAGCACCTCGACCCGGCTTTCAAGGCCGATGCCTACCAGCAGATCATCGACAACGTCGGTGAAGAGTATAACTTCAGCGGCTCCTGGTCGAGCGGTTCGATGGAGCTCTTTCTGACGTCTACGGCAAACGAGCATACCATGCACCATTACGCTACTGACCAGGATTTCAACGTCGTGCTCAAGCACCCGCAGAAAAAATGGGAACTGCGCCAATGGAAAAGTGGCTGGCGTCTCGATCACTTCGATGTAGAAGATGTCATCAACGGCTTTCGCGGTCTGTTGCCGACCTATGAAAATCATGGCGGCTTCAAGCTCGAACCGGGTGAATATCGGGTGGCGCTGGGTTCGGCGGCGATTGCCGAAGTTATCCTGATGGCCTGCTATACCGGCTTCTATGGCCGATCTTACGAAGAAAAGCAGGGCTGGACTTCGAAATACAAGAAGGGCGACAAGGTTCTCGGCGACAACATCACGATCGTTGACGAACCGGCTGATGACAAGACTTTTCGTTTTGGTTTCGACATGATGGGCAAGGTGCGCCGTCATTTCCCGCTGGTAAAAGATGGCATTCTGCGCGATCTGATGTATGACAGCATGACCGCCGCCAAATACGGACGCGAGCTTACCCCGCATACAGGCGGATCGGCCAGCATAGTCATGCAGCCAGGCAGTGCCGACCCCGATCTGCTCGCCGCAGTTAAAGAAATGGGTCGCGTGATTTATATTCCGGCTTTGCATTATCTCAATATGCCGAACGCGAGCCAGGGAATCTTCACCGGCAGTTCGCGCTTCAATGCCGTGCTGATCGAGAACGGCAAGGTCGTCAGCCCGATTTTCTCGTCGCGCATTACCGATTCGTTCCAGAACGTTTTCGGCAATGTCAGCCTGATTTCGAGCGAAGCCGAGCCGGTCAATCTTTCGAATACCTATGGCCGGCGCATGCCCGAAGCCGCTTCGATGCCGTCCTATATCGTTGCCGAAAAGGTCAAGATCACCGACAGCGCCGACTCGTTCTAACAATCGTGCTCGTAATCGTAATCGATCGGGTTCTCGTAATCGTCTGTTAAAATCCGGTCATTGCGAGGAGCTTAGCGACGAAGCAATCGCATCGACAATAGGATCGCTTCGTCGGGCTGGCGCCCTTCTCGCGATGACAGAAGATGCGATTGCGAGAACGATTACGATTACGAGAACGATTACGATTACGAGCACGACAACAGCCGAAGATACACAACAGGATGCAACAGATAGATAACGCAATATACCGGCGGGTTTTCGGCATTTCTTTGCCGGCGGTAGCGGGCTTTCTCGGCCTGATGCTTTTCGACATCGTCGATATCTGGTGGATCGAAAAGATGGGAACGCGCGCGGTGGCCGGCGTCGCTTCGGCCGGCTTCATCGTCTGGGCGCTTTATGCGGTGATGACCATAACCGGCGCCGGTTGTGCGTCTCTGGTAGCGCAGTTTCATGGCGCTAAGCGCCGCCGTCGCGCCTGGGAAGCGATCACCCAGTCGACCTGGCTGAGCCTCATTCTTGCAGCTGTTATCGTTCTGCTGTTTCTGCCTTTCATCGACCGGCCATTCGCCTGGATGGGCCTCGACCCAGATACTGCGCAGATGGCGACCGAGTATTTTCTCATCATTCTCTATGGGTTTCCGCTGATTTTTCTCGACATGCTGGCGGGAAACG